>JACCDM011719683.1_pt1 | contig 21068 bp, 26 predicted proteins | sample 7445851 | NCBI WGS metagenome assembly JACCDM01 (sample SAMN15323438, study PRJNA562643) | freshwater metagenome | isolation source: river surface water | place: USA:Blue River Watershed | collected 2017-08-16
AAATGTTGCGCGTGCGCCATCCCATGCGCCAAGAGATGCAATCTCCTTAGCCGCTGCAGTTACAGTAGCGGGGCGTCCCACACCGGTACCTCCTCGACCACGGTGGCCGAGCCGGCACGGGTCCTGTGCACGGTCGGCTTGAGCCGCAGCGTCTCGCACATGCCCCGCACGTACAGGGTGCCCAGCGGCGTGCCGTTCGCGTCGTAGCAGAACACTATCATGGTGCGCGGATCCACGACCATGCGCACGGTGCGCTGCAGAGGGTCGGCCGTGCTCATGACACCTCGTTGTCGCGCACGACGCGTTCCTCCGAAGGCCTCCCGCCGAAGGCCTCCAGCGACACCAGGTGGTGCACCGCTCCGGCCGCGGTCCACGACCGCAGCCATATCCCGTCCCGTCCGTCCACCTTGACCGCCTGCCCCCTGGAAAACCGAGGAGCGGCATCCGTCTCCACCGCGGGCACCCTGTCCGCCATGTGCAGCAGGAGCATGCGGACGGCCCCTCCGTCGACGGGGACCGAGAGCGTCACCGTCCCGTCGGAGGACACCGTCGCGCGCCCCTTCCTCTTCTCGAAGTCGCCCGCCGCCAGGTTTGTCTCCCCGGCAGCGGCGCGCCCCCGTCCGGCAGGAGGCGAACCCTGGCGCCGCTCTCGGCGTCCACGAGCCTCCCGGCCCTGGCCAACCGCAGCAGCCTGCCCCTGTTGAAAGTCTTGTCCATGCGAGGCGAATGTACGGGAGACCGAAATACTAACCGCCCGCTGTTCACGACTTTAGCTAACGCACCGCATAGATACGCCATGCTCACGAGGGAGGGGTTTGAGGGGTACGGTAGGGCGGTCAGGGCGGAGCTCGCCCGCCTATCTGATGAGGCCGGTGGACAGCCGTGCGACGAGAGCCTGGCCCTGGGGATAGCACTGTCGGCGCCGGCCGTCGTCGAGCTAGCCGGGCAGCTGCTGTCCCTCGTTGGGAGAAGAGTGCACGCAGGCTCGCTGGAGGCGCTTGGCAGCACGCTGGAGGCGCACGGCCGCGGAATGCACGCAGGTTTGGTGAGGGCCATCGACGTGGCCATAAGCCCGTTTGTGTTCTGGATGAGCACGCGGCAGCGCGAGCGTGCTGCGCAGGCCGCCCTGCTCGCTGTACTGGCCATCAAACTGGGGACCGGCGTGGGCGCCGCGGTGGACAGCGGCCTCGAGGGGGCGCTGGCCGCCATGAAGGCCAAGGAGGTGCTGTCCGGAGTCCGGCAGCTGCTCCCACACCTGCAGTCCATCGCCTGAGTCATGTGAAGCTGTAGTGCGTGTACTGGTGCTTCCGCATGACGTAGGTCACAGACGTGCTTTCCGCGTCGTCCGCGTCTTCGTCGGAGAAGACCACGCTGATGTCCCCCGTCGACTGATCGACCGACACCTGCCGTATGTCGCCCATGTGCCGCCCGTTGACGCGGAGCAGCTGGCCAACGCTTGTTGGGCCTAGTCTCGCGGGGCTGACCACCGCCTTCACCTGCACGACCTTCAAGCCGCCGTCCGGCAATGCACGCAGCACCTCGTAGAGGTCGTCCGCGGGTCGGGTGTTGAACACGTCCGCGAACGCCGATGGAGGCTCCCCGTGTATGTTCACCTCACGTACCGTCTGTATCACCACATCCATGGTTATGGACTTCAGCTGCGACAGGTACTCGATGGTAGCGCTGGCCATGTCCTTGTTCTGGAGCGTGTCATTGACCACCTCGGTTATCGTGGGCAGGTCGAGGTCTACGTACGTCTTCACGTACCTCACCCTGCTGGGGCGCGACAGTATGCTGTCGCTCACGTGCAGGTCGTTGGTGGTGAGCAGGAACACTCTGCGGTGCTCGCCGCTCAGCACGCCGTCCATGACGGTGAGCATGGAGTCGTCGTACTTGTAGATCTTCTCGTACTCGTCCAGGAACACGACCACCTCCTGCTTCACCCTATTGATAAAGTCCGGTAGGTCGTCGTGCTTCTCGCGTATCACCAGCACCGGCAGCTTCAGCCGCTCGCACACCATCCTGGCCGCGACCGTCTTGCCCGATCCCTTCACGCCGTTGAGCATGACCCCCAGGTTGTCGGAGGTGGACTGGTACGTCTTCACCACCCTGTCAACGAACCGGTCGTCGCCGCCGTACACCTTCGCTGGCAGCTGGAAGCCGTCGGCCGTCCTCGACAGGTACAGCTCGCTCCTCCGCTGGTCGTAGTTCACCACGTAGACGCCGGGGGGCAGGCTCCCGTGCTGCTGGGTCGAGTCGCTGAGCCGGTACTCTGACCCCGTCTGTAGCCACGCGTTCTTCATTCCCCGTGGTGTTTGGCGAACGCGGCGTAGGCCGCCTTCACGATCGCGCGCTTGTTCTTGTTGTCCGTGAGGATGGCCACGCCGTACTCGCGGTGCACGAAGTTCTTGATGGCCTGTGCCGTCATGGTGTTGAAGTCCGGCGCCTTCACGGTGTCGCCCGGCACCATGATGCCCGTCTTGACGACCACCATGTGGTCCTTGTGCGGCTGGTCCTCGCGTCCCATCTCGCGGAGCACGAAGTACGAGCACACGCGCATCTTCTGTTGGTTGTAGTCCGGCGGCACCGCGACCACGTCCGCTGGGTCGACGACCACCTCCAGAGTGACGTTACCGTCGAAATTCGACACGTAAGGCCAACCGCCCACGTGGAGCCCCGTGGAACACGTGTTGCGCCGGTTGGGGTCGACCTTCGAGCGGTCGATGGACACCTTCGTGCCGACCATGTTGGATATGGTTTTCGAGTAGGAGTCCAGCAGCGCGTCCCCGATGCGCGTCACCTTCTTGTAGGCGATGAACATGCCGTCCGTGGTGATGGGTATGCAGTTGGCCTCCATGAACGCGTAGAGGTCAGCCACGCTCTCTCGAGACGGGTTACCCACTGTCCTGGCGTGGAACCGCAACAGCGGTTCGCACGGCAGCCCCCTGGCGTGCCAGTCAAGCACCCTGGCGGCCAGCCGTCCGTCTATGCTTTCGCCCGTCTCCGTGTCGAGCACCCTCTTCGCTTCCACGTCGATGGAAAACCTGCCGCCGCTGTACGCCGGTATGGTGGCAGCGGTGCCAGCCGTCATGCGCGCCACGATGCCCGCGCGGTCGTTCTCCCGTATCATGTCCCGGTAGGGGATGAACCCTGGGTCGGACGCGGACAGCGCGACCTTCGTCTGCTTTCCGTCCGTCGACGTGTGCAGCAGTATGAGCGAGTTAGGGGTGAGCACGAACTTGAGGCTCTCCCCATCCTTCTTTTGGTTCTTCACTGGTCTACCTTTTTTCTGTTGATGGTTCTTGGGATGGGCCGCTCCCTGCGGTGGGCCCTCCTGTCGGCCGCCTTATTTCGCAGCCTGGCCAGCTCGGCCATGTCTTGCATGAACTGCCTCTTCAGGTCCATGGACGACAGCTCGATGACCGCGCGCATGCTGCCGTCGAGAAAACTCGTGTCGTACGGCTTCGGGGCGATGTTTTGACCGTTCATGTATTGCATGAGCGTCTCGACCCTCCTATGCGGCACCGCGGCCAACCGCAGCACCTTGTCCACCTCCGCCTTGTACACGGGGGGGAACGGAGCGGTCTTCAGCAAGGATGAGTTGGCCAGCAGGTTCTTGTGCACGTGTCGCAGGTAAGTCCGCTGCACGTCGCTCATGAGGAGCCGCTCGCGCAACGGCACGGCGTGGTCGCCGAGGGCCTTAATCTTACCCGGTGTGGCGAGCACGACAACCCAGCCGTCCCCTATAGAGCTCGCCTGGCGCAGCACGCCGGCGGGCACCGGCGGCGCGTGCGAGTCCTTCTCTACCTCGACGTAGGCGACTCTGACCTGCTTGCCTCGCAGTGTCACGCACGCGTCGGTGACCAGGTACTCCTCCCTCCTCGACCACTCCGACCAGAACGTCCGCAGCGTCAACGTGGCTTTCCGCGGCCGCGGCGCGCTCTTAGCCGGGCACACCTTCGCGAAGTCCTTGGGAATGGGGACCCCCAGGTCAGACATGATGTCGGCATCGTGCTCCATCACGCCCAGGTAGGAGGCCTCCGAGACCTTGTCGTCCTTGGCCTTCTGCTGTATCAACACGTAGTGCCCGGTGTCTTTGACGGCCGTTTTCCACGCGCCAGGCTTAGGTTTCTCTCCCGCCTCCAGGTAGTACAGCGTACCGTCGCGCATGGCACTCACCACGGTGCTGCAATCCACCCTGGAGATCTCGAACTTGCCGGGAGCGGCCTGCGACGGCGCCCCCGTCACGTGCGTGATCTTGTGCCCCTTGAATAGGTACGGGTTACCGTGCAGCAGTCGGCCGTTCCACTCCGAGGCGGGGAGGGACCTGTAGAGGCCGTCCCTGTTCCTGGCTTCCCTGTGCCACTCCAGCGCTTCCAGGAAGGTGCCGCAGGACTTGATCTGCGCCTGGTAGTCCGCGACAAGCACCTTCTTGATCGCGTCCACGCGCTCGCGCAGCAACGCAAGCGTGCGATCGTCGTACTGGAGCTGCTCCCTGTTTGCGCCGACTGTCAGCTCGCCGTTCGCGAAGGGCATGACCAGCTGTACGCTTTCTATGCGATCGCCCAATATGGCGAGGTCGACGGGGTACGCCACGCCATCTATCACCGCGTTCAGCGGGTCCGCCACCGGCGCCCCGTCGCCGCACATGCGGTACTGCCCAGGCACCTCCTTGGTGGCCATGGTGCTGACGCTCCGCTCCTGCGGGAACCCGTGCCTGAAGGGCCTGCCCTTCAGTACGGGACGAACGTCCCAGAAGAATGTGCTCGCGATCGTCTCGTCTACGAACCGGTCCACGTCCGCATCCTGGAGGGGCACCACCACCTCCGTGCCGTTGCCCTTGTCTGTCGGTTCATCCGACATTAGCGCGATGCGTCCGTGCCTGGTCTCGGAGTCTATGTAAATCGAGTAGGTGTACTCGGTGCCATCGAACACGGTGGTCACCCCGAAAGCGTCGGTGTATGCGAACGGGGTCTTCGCGCCGAGGCCGAACCCGCCGGTGAGCTCGTTCGTGCCCCGCTTGGTGGACGCTCCGTATTTGGAGTACACCGATGACATGCGGTCCGGCGATATGCCCACGCCGAAGTCCCTGAAGACTATGCAGCGCGAGCCCTCCGTGGAGAACATGCCGGCGGACGGCTCGGTGATCTCGATCTCTATCGGCCGGTCGGGCACGCCAGCCTCACGGTGGGAGTCCCTCGCGTTGCAGGCGACCTCGCGACACAGCGAACCTATGGGGTTGCGGTAGACCTTCGACCGCAGGATGTCGAATATGACGTGCAGGCTGCCGTCGTCTATGGTAAAGCCGACCTCCGGCATACCGGCCGACACCACGACCTCTTCACCCTCATCCACCCCGTGCAGCTTCATTGTCGGCGAGCGTATGTGTTGGCGTCCCAGGTGCCCCTCATGCGCGCAATCGCCTCCACCGTCTTGGAGAATAAAGCGCCCGCCGCAGAATCCACTTCGGGTGGCGTTCTGTGCGCCGCCCACGTCGCCCAAGGGACGCCGCCGACGGCGTAGCCGTGGAACTGGTACTGCAGGTTGCCGTAGGTGATGCAGACCACCCCACTGCCGGTGACCACCCCGTGCGGCGTCCACACGGACAGCTCCACGAAGAACGCGTTGGGGATGCCCGCGGGCACGCAGTGGAACCCCGCTCCCGCGTCCACCCTGTCGCAGGCAACGTGGGCGGTTAAGCCCGGCGCTGCGACCACGTCTTGGAAGGATACCGTCCTCCCGTTGTCGGCCGGCAGCTGCACCAGCTGCGCGGTGGCGGACAGCGCGGTTAGCGCCGCGGCCAGTGCGATGGTCTTTCTCATGCGTCCAATTGTTGTTTCTTGATCCCTACGTACGCCTCAGCCATGGAGGACAGCCCGGTCGTCACTAGTTTGCCTTCCACCACCTCCCACGCGTCCCCGGTGGTCGCGTCCACGTGCAACGTTGCGTCCATCCACTTGAACATCACCTGGTCGTCCTTCGACCACACAACCTGGACCAGGTTGGCCAGCGGCATGCTCCTGGTGACCCGACGCACAGGGTCTGCATCCTCCTCGCGGCGGGCCGTCGTGGCGTGGCCGAGGAAGAACGACTCCGCCATCGGGAGCCGGGCCGGGTGTCCTCCATCCCCGCTCCTGGAGGAGTGTAGCGGGACGTCCGCCGCCACGATGTGACCATGGTCGTCCCTCACCACGCGGAGCCTGACCAACGCAGAGTCCCCGAGCGAGCTCATCCCCACCACCGCGATGGTCTCCGGCGCGCCGTCGAGCACCACCGGCTCCGGCATGCCTATCACTATGGCCTCCACTCGCTGTCCGGCCTCAGCAAACCTGCGTCCGGCCACCGCCAGTCTCTCCTGTATCTCGCGCGAAGACCCGGTCAGGTCAGGCACCACCTCCATTATGGCATCCCGCTTGCCGTCCGACCCCACGGTGTCGAGGTACGAGATTATCTGCGGCGTGTACACCGGATCGGGCATCTCGTACAGCATGCTCCTGGTGATCGACACGAACTCGTCGAAGTGCCCGAAGAATTCCCCCGCTTCCATCAGCTTCGGCCGGTAATGTGTTCGCGGATGACGTCCATCGCGTTGGCCAGGCCGTTCACGCTGGCCGGCGTCTCGGCGAACATCTCGATCTGCGGGAGCATGCTGTCGATGGACGTCGTGAAGATGTCCATGGTGATGCCCCCGGCGCCGTACGTTGCGGCGCGCTTGCATATTTCCGCCACGAAAGACCCCCCGACGTCTGGCAGCGCCTTCACGCACCCATCGAGGTCGAGCTTCTTGAACCCCTTGACGCCGCCGAGTATGCGCGAGATGATCTCGCGCTTGGCCTTCGCGTCGGGGTTGTCGAACTGCATGACCAGGTCGATGCGCCCCGGCCGGCGCAGCGCCGAGTTCAGTCGATCTGGGTGGTTGGTGGTGAACACGATCTTGATGTTCGCCTTCTTGAGCTCCATGCCGTCGAGCGTGTTGAGCACCTCGTTGAGGTGTTCCGTACGCTCCTCGCCGGACGCGATGGCGTCGACGTCTTCCATGAACACCATGGCCGGCGCGTAGCGCTTCGCCGCCAGCAGGATGTTGGGCAGCTCTCCGGCGGTCTTCGCATTGAAGAAGGTGTAACCCATACCGAGCGCCTGCTGCGCGACGGACATAGCCGTCTCCGTCTTCCCGTTCCCGTACGCGCCCTTCAGGAGGTAGATCCGCTTGTCGTTGGACTCGAGGTCGGCCTTGACCAGCAGGTCGAGTATGCCCTGGTTCTTTTCGCTGAGCACGATGTTGGGGTTCACCGACAGTTGGGTGACCTCCAGGTGGAGCCCCGCCGGCTCGTCCTCCGGGCTGCGCCACTCGGCAAGCAACGCTTTGCCCTTGAACACGCTCTCCTCGCGCAGCACGCGGTCGACCGCGTCGAAGAGCTCGTTCACCGAGTCCTCGTTCTTCTTGCGCGCCCTGACCACCACGTGCACGTTGTACGGCCCCATGGGGACGACATCGATGTACGCGTCCTCGCCCCAGGGCGCAGCGCCTACGCGACCGATGAGACCGCGTTCGGTCTCGCGCGACCCGTCCTCGGCGATGCCGCAGCACACGTCCACCATCTTCGGCGGAGCGGCCGGCCGCATGAACCCACCGGCGGTCTCGCGAAGGTCGAGCCAGCCGAAGGTGTGCTCCACCGCCTTGCGGGCGGCCACCAGCACGTCCTGCCAGTACCACTGGCTGAACTCACGACGGTACTCCGCGACCTTCATCTCCTCGTCGTGCATGCGCTCCAGCTCCTGCGCGGCGGCCAACTTGGACATGCCGTCCGGGATGACTATCCCGTTTTTGCTCTCCTTGGACTTGCCCGCCTTCTCACGCTTCTTAAGCGCGGCCGACGTGGCGGCCACCGCTTTGAAGAAGTCGTCGCGGCTGACCCAGTCCGCGCCTTTGGCGTTGTCGGGGGCCTTCGTCGCGCTCAAGTGGCCGTTCACCACCATGAGCTTGGGGTAGCCCTCAAAGTCGCGGTCGCTCTCGTCCTCGATGCTGGGGTGCACCGGCACACCGTGCTGTATGGCGTGCTGAATGAGCAGGTTGTACTCTTCCTCGTCCGCGGGTCGCACGCCCATGCCGTCCTTAAGCCCGCCGGGGATCGGCGGCAACACGTTCCCCGGCGAGCCGCCGAGTATGGAGTGCATGATGGCCATGACGATCGCCGGCGGTTGATTTCCCTTCCTCATAGTTGGTCTTTGTGTTTCGTTCGTTGTTGTTTCATGCCGTTGGTGAAGAACCACCCGAAGCGGTCGTTGAACCAGCTCTCGAAGCGACGCAGCCCGTTGGCTATCCTTGATGCTCCCATTGTCTCCGAATTTACCCGGGCCTGCGACGCCGCGGTAGTTTGTCCGTTCACTGTAAGATCTTGGAGGCCGCCCTCTCGGCGGCCTCCACCGCCGCCCGCAGCCGCTCGGGCATCGGTGATGGTCTGTGCATGGCGCGCACCAGCTCGACGGAGCTGGCCGCCACCGTCTGGCACTCTCCCGACAGTGCTTTCATCCAGTGCATGTTGCCGGCTTCCACGAAGCGGTCGCGAACCGCGAACATCCTCGTCTTGAGCCCGTTGGGCGGCTGCGGGTCCGGTGCCCGCAGCCGGTAGTCCTCCAGGCGGCGTCGGCGCTTCATCCTTCGACGTGCTTTACTGCGTGCCCGGAGCCTACGGGCCGGTGGAGGCCGACCCGGTCCCCGGCAGCGCGCCCCGCGCCGATGGAATCGTGGTGGTACACTTGAGTGCGCGCCCGCACGTCGCGCAGCCTGATCCCTTTGGCCTGCGTGTACGCCTTGAACCGCTGGTCGACCACGGCGTCCTTGCGGATCACCATCAGCCCGACCTGCTGGTTTCCGGAGTATTCGCGCCGGTCGGCCATCTCGTTCAGTCGGTCACTCACTCGGCTGGCCATCGCGAACTTGAACCCGGCTACGCCCCTGGACCCGGTCAAGCCCTTGTAGGTGCGCCACTCCGTGTCCATGGCCGCCTTTACGGTATCGACCAGGAAGAACGCCAGCTCCACGTCGACCTGCGCGCCGAAGAAGGTGATGGTCGCGTCGGACATGCCCTTCCAGTGCCGCACCCCGCAGAATTTGGCGATGGCGCTGAGGCACCGACCAACGGGGTGCCAGTCGATGAACGGGTGCCCCTTGGCGTCGTACACGCCCTTGCGGAACTTGCCGTATCCGGCGCGCTTTCCCGCGCCGTACGTGTCATTGTCCACCTCGGACACGTCGGACATCGACAGCTGGTACTCGCGCATGAGCTCGTCGGCCTTCTCGACCGCCGCCTGCGCTTCGGCCTCCGTGCAGCCGTTCGCTACCGTCCGCTTACTGAGGTTGCGGACGATCTCTATGATGCGGTCCTTCTTGCTCATTTCTTGGCGAATTTGAGCTGCTGCACCGGCTGCACAGTGTCGAACACCTCTGCCACCTCCAGCTTCAGTCGCTTGGCAACTTGGCCGATGTCGTTGAGCGCGAACGTGTACGCGTATCCTTTCTGCGTCAGCAGCAGGCGTTGCTTGTCCTCTTCAGGGATGTCGAGCGCCGTGAGGGCGGCGATCACTTTGTCGCGGTGCAGCGCGAGCACGTCCGCGTTGAGCATGTGGACTTCGACGTCCACGATGCTCTTTTTGCCGAGCACGAGACGCAGGTCGGCGACGTTGTCTTCGGTGACCTTGGCGAACACGTCTTGCACCGTGTACATGAGCGAGTCGCCGTTGCCTTCGACGATCACGCTCTCCACGTCGCGCCCGTTTTCGATCATGCCGACGGCGGACTTCGCCCCGAAGGACTTGATCTCCGTTTCGCGCAGCTTGACGATGGCCTCCAGCGCCTTGATCTCGGCCTTGGCCTTGACGTACGCCGCGATGGCATCGGCCACCTTCTTAGGCGCCTTGATGCGGCGGTGCTCCTTCTTTGAGCTGCCCTTCGGCCTGGCCGTCGATACGGCGGCGAAGCCTGCTTTTTGGTCGTTCATGGTGTGCATTGTTTTGACACACCGAATGTAGAAGAACCTTTTCGCCCGGGGCGGGAGTTAGCGTTTTTAGCCTGTGCCTACTCGTCGTACGAAATCAGATCCAGGCCGGCCGTTCCGACTACGGAGGCAAGGAACGGCGTGACGAAGAACAAGAACAGGTACCACGGGTCTCGCGTCACCGCGTAATACAGCGGGCACATGAGCAACGCTACCGCGAACAGCACCAACAACAGGCCCACTACCCTAACAAGCACCTTCATCACGCACCTACTTTGGGGGACCACTCCGCGCCTACCGTGGCGGCCAGCCGAGCGAACACCTCGGTCATGTCGCTGGACTCTTCACAGTATAGCGCGTCCAGGAACTCCGGCATGTCCTTCTTGTACTTGCCGAACATCGAGTGTCCTGTGGCCGCCGCGTTCTCCGCGTTGGCCAACCGGTCGCACAGCTTCACCAGTATGGCTACGCGGCCGGCGGCACGGATGCCCGCGAAGTACGACGGGCTCTCCCTCTCCCGACGGTTGCGTCCCTTCTCCTGCGTCAAGGCATACGCCAGCTCGGCGACGGCCGGGTGCACGTTGCTCGCGACGTCGTTGAACGTCTGTCTCGTGTCCTCTATCGTATCGTGTACCCAAGCCCCGGCCTCCGCCAGCTCCAGTTGATCGGGATCAAGCAGTCCAGCGAAACTCTTCACGTTTGACACCACGGCCTCCAGGTGGTGCTCGTACGGCTTGTCATCGTACATGTGGTTGGTAGACCTGTGGCAGTTGCGGGCGTAAAACTCCGCTTTGGACGCTAGCCCGCTGAATCGCATGTTCATGCCGCTAAGCTACAAAAGAGGACGGCGGCCAACTGGCCGCCGTCCTCTTCCGGTACGCTGTCAGCTCACCGTGCCGCCTCCACGAACTCCAGCGCGATGTCGCCGCAGCGCTCCACCAAGTAGAGCCCCGGGCGGTCGACGGTGGCCTCCCGCCCATCCAACAAGTACGTGCGCCCGCGGGGGCAACCTGCGCGAAGGCTGACCTCTTGCACGGCCATAGGCTGCCCGCACTGGTAGAAATCCTGAGAGGGCATGAAAGTCTCACCCAGCTGAAGCGTCTGCGAGGAGAACGCTGGGAGAGTGGCGCTCATAGGCACGACGCCGGATATGGGGCCGCCGGGTACGACCACAACGGACACGGGAACCTGCGACCAACACTGGGACAGGTACCCGCGCTCACGCACCAACGTGTCGCCAGCAATGACGGCGAACACCAGCCCGTCCGTGGTGTGCCGCACGGCGGCGCACACGCCGGCCTCGGAGTAAACCCAGGCCACCTGCGCGTCAATGTCGTAGGCCAACGGGTAGCCGTCGAGCGAGCCTACGGCCCACGAACCGTCGCTGCCGCTGGTTACCCCGTCGAACAGTACGTCCGACTGCGTGGACGACACCAGCGTCCGCGTAGGTTGTGCAAGGTCGCCCTGGAGGATCAAACCCGACACCGTTCCAAAGGGGACCGAGCGGTGCCAACCCGCAGCAACGTTGTCGCTCGTCCCGTCAGACTGCATGTGCGTCACGCGGGTGTCCTCCCAGTCGTTGACCCCGGAGATCGGCACGACGTACCCGACGTCGCCCTGTGCGGTCTCCCGTGACCAGTACGCGCGCCGGCCAGGCATGCCGACGACGGTAGACCAGCCCGCCTTGAGCACCGTGCTGTCAGACCCGTTGCCCACGAACAGGTGGTCCACCGTGTCTCCACCGGAGGGGCGGCGCGACGCCTGACAAGCGGCCAGGTCGTACGGGTCCACGCCGGACGGCACGGAGATCACTATGGGGTAGCCGGAGACGAAGTCGTGCCGCTTCCCGTAGTAGCGGAGGGCCTGCCCTGTGCCGGGCGGCGGCGAGACGACAGCTTGCAACGAGTGTGCTATCTGCCCGACGCCCTGCGTGAACTCGTGCGAGGACACCGCGTCCCCGAGCTTGACGCGGAGGGCCTGCGAAGAGTCGGACGCGGAGTAACGGGTCGTGCCCAACACCCAGTCGAAGTAGCCGTCCAACGAGAGGCCTTCAACGCCCACCTCGTATGCGCCGGGGACCGTCACGCTGGTGGCATAGGACACGGGGCCGATGCCCACCGCGTGGAGCTGCGTGCCGGTGGACCACGCGTAGACCGCTGTGCCGTCGGGGGATACGCCAACCGTGACCTTCCCCACCAAGGGGACCGACGTGACGCGAATTGTGGTCTGTGAGAGGGCCGCGGCGCAGAGCGCCAGGGCCACAGTTAACGTTTTAGTTCTCATGTTGTTCCTATTGCCCGACGAATGTACGGGGATCGTGCGGTCCGGTCGGTGTCGTTAGCGTTATTAACGAACGAGGCCCGACCTCCCCGGTCGGGCCTCGCCCCTGCGGTCCTCTGCCTTAGCGGCTGAGGAAGGCCGCGAAGATCGCGGTCCCGGCGTTCGTGGACGCCTTCTTGTTCGAGCCGGTGGTGAAGATGACGCCGGTCTGCGAGTACACGCTCACCATGGACGCCGCCTTGTTCAGCACGATCTTCCCGCTGTAACTGGTGCCCGAGCGCCCCTTGCCGTCCAGTTTCGCACTGTACTCCCACGTGGTCCTGCCCTCCGTGTCGCTGACCTGCTTCGCGGTCAGCTCTTTCACTGTTCCTCCCATGTTAATTCGTTCTGGTTTTGTTGAACGTGGGTCGAATCTATCGCAGCCACATGCGCTTTCTGCGTACCGTCAGCACCGCGTCCACCGACGTATTCCAGGTATCGAGCGAGGACCTTGTCCGTCGGTCTCAGTGAGGTATCGCCGAGGCAGACTATCCGGTACGCCTCCCACCCGTACAGCCCGATGCCGTGGAGCTGGCGGGGATCGGTCCACTCCTTCTCCAAGTACTCGCGCGAGAAACGGACCATCGCGACCGATCTCCTGTTGTAGAACCCGAGTGGGCGGGTGACCTCTGCCATCTCGGCCGCGTCGGCGCCAGCGGCCGACGCCGCGTCGGGCCACCTGGCGAAGAACTCGTCCAGCACCGACCGCACCTGCTTGCGCCCGGTGCGGTTGAGCAAGATGCAGCACGCCAGCACCCGCCACGGGTCGTGCTGGTGGTCGTGCTGTATGAGCCTGGTGACTGGCTCAATCCTCCTCGTCATCGTCCCTGTCTTGCTCGACCCTCCTGCGGTTGGCCTCCGCGAACGCGTCCAAGAAAAATTGGTGCTCCTCTCGCTCGCCACACTGGGGGGTGACGAACGGCGTGGTGGGCCGTATCACCCCGGACATGCAGCAGAGGTTGCTCTCGAACGTCACCACGTCCGCCAGCTCAGCGCACAGTGCGTCGTCGGAGATAGAACGCATCATCCTGCGCCACATGTCCTTCGGGTCACGGTCTGCATCCAACGGCTTGCCAAGGGCCTTGCTCATCAGCCTACGCATGGAGAGCACGTCGACAAAGCCGCTCGACATCCCGAACGGGTGCATCAGGTTCTTCGCTCGCCAGTCCGCGCCCTTCTCGAAACGCCACAGGTCCTCCGTCACCATGGCACCGAACCTCGACAGGTCCACCCCGGATACCTGCTGGAGGTGCGACAGCCCTGACAAGTACGTCCACCCTCCCGGGACCGGGTATTCCAGCCTGTCGCCGTCCGCCCGCAGGACGGTGTCGCCGAGCTCGTAGAGATCCCAAAGCGAGTCCGTTCCCACGGGAACGGCGCCGGCTGACTCGAGAAATCCGCTACCCCCCATCCTGAAGTGCCCGGCGCGGGGCCAACGGCACGGCTTGTACGTGCGCATGAGGTCCCAAGTGGTGCCGGCCAGCCACATGAACGACACGTCCGGAAGGGCGGGCTCTTCCACGTGCCTGTGATCGGTCAGCGCGGCGCAGAACTCCTTCAGAGACATCCCGTAGTGCGCAGAAAGCAGGCGGCCGGAAGGGGTGTCCTCCCGGCCGTCGAGCTCTATCCCGCCGTAGTCGTTGTACCTGCCCCTTATGGGGGGACAGACGAAGTACCAAGGCTGGTACCTCATGCTTGCCGCGTCCGTGCGGCGCAACGGAACCAGGAGGCAGTCGTCGCCGGCCGTTATGGCCATGCGGCTGACCTCGCAGTAGACCGACCAGGATCCCACGTCACTCCTCCTTCTTGGCCACGGCCTTCGCGGCCTTCGCCTCCGCCCGCATCTCCTGGACGCGGGCACGCAACGCCTGGGACGCCGCCTTCAATTCCTGCATCTTCTTACGGATGCGCGTCGCCGCCGAGTTATTGCCTCGGCCCACCAGCGCCTCCACGTCGGGTGCGACCTCATCCACGATCCTCTTGATGTCCTCGAATTCTTTCATGTTTGGTTGACTTTTGGTTGCTGTCTTCTATGATCGACCGACGCGTCGAACTTACAGCGCCTGCGTGACCTCTCGCACCACGTCCCTGAACGCTGTGCGGTCGCGGATGCCGGGGTCGTACGCGAGGCCCATGTCCGCCAGGTCGAATTCCCTGGTGACGGTCGCCCCTGGCAAGTCTGGCTGCCGAGCGAGCACGAACGCCTGGTCTGATATGGCCAAGGCGCTCTCGATGTCGTGGCTGACGACCACGACGGTGTTCAGCTCGTGCATGGACGTGACGCGCTGTATCAGCTTGAGGACCTCGTTCACCATCAGCACGTCCAGGCCACTGAACGGTTCGTCCATGAACACGGTGTGGTTCCCTGTCAGGAGCTGCTGCAGTATGGCCACACGCTGCCGCTGGCCGCCGCTGAGGTTCTTGGGATACTTGTCCAGATGTTCGTACAGGTCAAGGTCCGCGGCGTGCTGCTCCACCGCGGTGTTCAACTGTGCGTTTGACATCTCAATGCCTGACGCGGACAGCGCGACCGCGAGGTTGCTCCTGATGGTACGTCTCCGCAGCAGCGTGTACGCCTGCGACACCACCCCCACCTCACCGACCGACACCTCGTGTTGGTCCTCGCCGATCAGCACCCTGCCGGTAGTGGCCCTGCCGAAGCCGGCCATTATGCGGAACAGCTGGGTCTTGCCTATGCCGGAACGGCCTATCAGCGCGGCCACCTGCCCCTGGGTGGCGCCGGGCCTGACGATGTTGCGTATGTCCAGGCTCACGTCACGCAGCACCTGCTTGTCGCCGAAGCTCAGGCACACCGACTCCGCCTTGAGGAGCGATCCCCTTCTTTCGTGTGTGTTGCTCATCGTGTAGCTGTTGATGCCTCCTTGAAGCCCGTGAGCAGGCGGCGCAGCATGCGCACTCCGCCGCGCATGTCCAGCAGGTGCACGTCGACAGACGCAGCACCGGTGGCTCCGGGGGAGTAGCCGCCCCTCCTGCGCATCGTGCAGAGTATGTGCCGCTTGAGCGGCCAATACACCACCTCCACGGAGTGGGTGTCGTCCAGCCACACGGTGGCCGTGAAGAAGCCGGGCCACCCGCGGCCAGGCACCCCTGGCAGCATGCCCATGTCCCGCATCTGTCGTCCTAGCCAGAGCATGTCAGCGCGTGTATGGGAACAGTGCGGACCTGAGCTTTCCCGCCCCCCAGTCGGAGGCCCATCCTATGAGCATCACGACGACCAGGCACGCGAATATCAACGACATGTCCAGGTGCTTCGTCGACTTGACGATCAGCGCGCCCAGCCCGCCCTGGCTGACCGACTGCCCCTCGACCGTCGCGATCATGCTCCACGCTATGGCGAAGTTCACCTGCACGACGATCAGCACGTAGTCCAACCTGCCCAGCACGACCACCTCCCACACGGTCCGCCACGGCCCCATGCGTAACGTCCTGCACAGGTCGTACTCGGCCTGCGGGATGTCCGCGATGACCCCCAGCATCGACGCGGTGAAGAAGGGTATGATGCCGAAGAGCAGCAGGTTTGTCTTCAGGTCGCTCCCGTTGGGGGAGGCCATCATGAACGCGAAGATCAGCCCGTTGATGGTGAGGAACCTTGACTTCACCACTAGGCCGACGATCGGCCTCAGCAGCGGCACGACGTTCCCATACGCGATTACCGCCGCCGCCGCTATCGAGATCCCCATGGCCTTGAGCGTGAGCCCGAGGCTGGAGAGCACGTTGTAGTAGAACCTGCCGTCGGACAGCAGCACACCGAGCTGCTTCAGCACGGCCAGCGGCCCCGGGAAGATTCCACCGCTGAGCGCTTCCCACACCAGTAGCACCAACGCCGACTCGAGCAACGTCAACACCAAAACGGTGCCGCGCGGCGGGCTGGCGAATGGCCTAAGCACGTCCATCGGTTTCATCTTCCTCGGGGTTTATCGCAGTCCGCTCACCGGCCCAGCACCACCTGCACGCGACGGTTCTTAGCCTGTCCGGCGGGCGATCCGTTGTCAGCCACCGGCTCGGTCTCGCCGCGGCCCTCGCTGGCCACGCGCGCCTGGGGCACGCCCTTGCTCGTCAAGTAGTCGGCCACCGCCGCGGCGCGGCCCTGCGACAACTTGAGGTTGGCCTGGTCGTTGCCCACGTTGTCGGTGTGCCCGTAGATGCGCACGCGCAGATCCTCCGCGATCACCACCGACTTCCAGATCTTGTCGAGCTCCTGCTTGTCGCTCTCGTCTAGCTGCGTGCTCCCCGTATTGAAGTGCACGCTGTAATCCCCACTGGACACCTGCTCGGTGATCTCGCCCTCCGCGTAGTGCGTCTCCAAGGCCTTGCCCTCCAGCAGCTCCGGGTGGTTGGACATCACGGTGGCCATGAAGCTCTTGTCCACCACCTGCTGGTAGGGCGGGTACGTGGGGATGAGTTCGGGGTACATCTTCGACAGGATGTCGCCGAAGGTCGTGTACACCACCTTGTATCGGTCCACGTGGTCGTCCCCCATGCCGAAGAAACTCGTGGCGTCAGCGAGGTTGAACACCATCGAGCCCCCAAGCTCAACCTGGAGCCCCTGTGCGTCGCGCTCGACCACACCGTTGTAGTACTTGAACCAGTAGTCTCCGGTTCCGGCCTCGTTGGGCTCGTTGTAGATCGCAGCCTGGATGTAGCAGGCCTTCTTCTTGGCCTCCCCGAACGAACGGACCTGGTCGCCTCCCTGTGCCATCGCCACGATGTAGTTCTCCACGGTGGACCTGTTGTTGTTGAGCCACTTACGGATGCCGATCGTTATGTTGGGCATCTGCGTCGAGTACTCGCGGGTGGACACGATCGACACGAGCCCCCCTTTCATGCGGGCCACGGTTACGTCGCCGGGCGTCCACGTCGCCACGGCGTCGATTCCCACCTCGACCTTGTCAGACAGGCGCATTCCGTTGCGCACGATGAAGCGCTCCTCGCGATAGTTCGCTACGTACTTGGCCGCAGCGTCCTTGAAGTCCGTCGCGGCGACAAGGTTGAGTGCGAGGGAGTCGTACGTCTCAGGGTCCGGGTTGACCGGCACGTTGTTGTTGCTGGCCCAGTTGAGGACGATGTTCATGTCGCCGTCTCGCAGGTAGCACGAAACCGTCTTGCCTATGGCCGCCTTGGGATTCCTCTTCCACTCGGCCGGTCCCATGAACTTGTCCTCCCCGAAAGACTTGCCCATAGCGTAGAACGCCACCGGCATGTAATCGGGGCCGAGCGGTTCGAGCACCTTCACGAGGTTGGCGAAGAACGTGGGCATGCCGTCACCCATGTAAGAGCACAGCACACCTGGGGTGCTCTCGTCGTTCTTGTAGTCCTGCGCGAACTTAGCGATGGCCGCGATCGACAGGTCGCAGTTCGGCTCAGGCACCAACGTCACGTTCAGGCCGAGCTTGGCGGCGATGCTGCCCTCGGTGGGCTTGGTGCCTCCCACGGCCAGCGCCAGACCGGCCTGCGACGACCACGGCATGAGGTAGTGGGTGAACGGTACGCCGTCCACGCCGGCCGGCTTATCGCTCGGGAGTGGCATCATGTGCGTGGTCGACGGCAAACTGGCCTCGGGCTCAGATGGCAGGACCACCTTGGTCACCACCGTACTGGCCTGGGCCTCCTGCGGCCGTTGCTGGTACCACTGTACAGTGAAGTATATCCCTGCTCCCAGGGCAGCGAAGAGCAGGATCTTGCCTGCGGGTTTGATCTTTCCCATGGTGTCGTTGAAGATTGGTGTTGAAGTGTTGGTGTTGAAGTGTTCAGCTCAGCAGGCCGTCGTACCGCGAGGGCACCGTTTCGGGACGGTACGTCGGCGCGGTGAGCTTGAAGTTCTCTGCGGCCGACAGGGCCTGCAGACGCGTAAGGGCGTCCTGTTGGTAGATGCCGTTCTGCCGGTCGATGCTGGCGACGAACTCCTTGGTTGTGCGCATGGCCAGTTTGATGTTGGCCATCTTCCCCGCGATGTTGTCTTTGAGCTGGTCGGCAGCCTGGATGGCCATCAGCTTCTTCTCGGGGTCGCCGCCGACGAGCCGGAGCGCCGTGTTCATCGCCTTGCTGCTCTTGGTTACGGCCGCGTGCACCCTCTTTGAGGTAGCGAGCTCGTTCTGCGCGTCCTCGATGAGAATGGCTGAGTGGTCGTACACTTTCGTCAGGTGTTCCACGCAGGTGTCGGTCGCGTGCAGGATCGGCTGCAGCTGCTCTATGCCCTGCTCCAGCCGCCCTATCTGCCTGGCCACGACGCCCTCGCGGGCCGTCCCCGCGGATGCGCGCAGGTCGTTGGTGGCATTCGCCTTGTCGCGCTCCAGATCGCGTATCTCCTGCTTGGTCGACTCCGACTCGGCAGCGATCTGGACGATCTGCTCGTGGAGCTCGTTACGATCCTTGATCTGTTCATCTATGAGGTTCTCCATGATGATGAACGGGTCCAGTTCGTTGACCAGTCCTATCAGCTTCTTCATCGCGATCTCGTAGAGGAAGAACGCGCCCAGCCGCAGTTTACGATGGCTGATCGCGTAGAGCAGCACGCACAACGTTACGATGCCGATGACGAGGTTGACGCCAGTCCAGGCAATGGCAGCGAGGATGGGGAGGAGGTAGTAGGCCGAGGCCCCCAGGATGGCCAGGCCGACCAGCGTACCGAACTTCCCACCGGGGCGGTTCCAGTACGACTTGAGTTTATCCCCAGCGGGGGCGGCGAGTGAGTCCATGCTTACGGTGTTGGTTTTTGGTGTTGTACTGCAGTGAGTTTATCAAGCCGTGGCGGCTATGGCCCGTAGGTCCTCGCGTATGCGGGCTATCTTCCTCGCATGCGCGGCTTCGTAGCCGCCGACGGCGGCCTCCAGCCTGGCCTCGGCCTCGCTGACCTCCTTGCGCAGGAAGTCTAGCGATTTCTCCTTCGAGTCGAGCGACTTCCGTAGTTCTTCCATGTCCAGCTTGTGCTGGACGATCGCGGCCTCGGTCTCCCGCAGCTTCGTGCGGTGCGGCTCGACGTCCTTGTCCGCCGCCAGCTTGACGCGAGACTGGAACGCTGATTTGTCGGCTTCCACGATCGCGACGTACTTTTCCCCGCTGGACAGGAGCGTTTCCTTGGTCAGACCCTGCACGGCCAGCATGTCCATCACCGCTGACCGCCGTGCCGACTCGTCTGGCACGTGGGCCTTCAGTTTGTCCATGGACCTCGAGAACTCGTGGTAGTCGGGCCCGGGCAGGTTGGCTGCGTCGAACAGCTTCTCGAAGTGATCGTTGAACCGGTCCGTGTTGTCCGTCGTCACCTGCTCTCGCGCCGCCGGTGCCGGCGGCGGGGTGCCAGACGGCGGGGTGGGGTGCGACAGGGTGCTCGGGGAGCGGGCCGGAGGGGTAGAACCCTGCGCCGGACTGTCTTTCGGCCCACCCGCGTCGTAGACGAGCCCTATGAGAGACTTGAGGTTCATGGGGCCGAAACTATCGTTTTCGGCATTGAAAGGAGGAAATGTCCGCAGATGAGCGTAGGGAACAGCCATAGAAACCGTCGTGGCTGTGTACCTGAGAGGGAACGAGAACTGCGTGCGGACGTACCCGCGACGCGTGCTGGCCACGTACTACTACCTGAAAGCGAGGTTTCCGAACGGTGCGATATACCCCGGTTTCAGGCCGGAAGTCGCCCGCCGCACGGGTTGGAGGGCGCGCACCTTCTTTAACAAGATCGCCGCGCTGACGGCAGCGGGCCTCGCGTCCAAGAACGAGAACGGCATCACGGTGCTGCTCCCGTTCGCGGAGCTGGTGGGGTCTTGCAACCGGAGGGGAGTCTCACACAAGTGCACCGTCAAAGCCGACGGTTCGGAGAGGGAGATAAGGGACGTGCTGCTGCTGAAGCTCTTCGAGGAGAAGTGCAGGCAGGTTTCGCACGCCACGAGGAAGGCCGAGGCCGCGACCAGGATCAAAGGTCACGGTGGCCGGACGCGCAGAGCGCCGGCCGACGAAGTCTCGGTGAAAGCGGCAAAGGCCGGATTCGTGGCGATGTCGGTGCAGTCCATAGCCGCCCACATGGACGTCAGCGTCAGCACGGTGACGCGGTGGAAGAGGAGGGGAACCGCCAGGCGTGGCCTCCGGCAGATCGACCGTACGTCGTACCCGTCCGACTCGCAGAGCAGGGCAGCCATGCTCAACGCGGACGCGGTAGGAGCCAAGGTCGGCGGGGCTGCGTTCGTGAACAACGGCAGACTCGCCGTACGGATGACGTCGATGTACTTGCCTACTGCCAAATACGGCACGACGGTTATGCAGTGCAAAAGATGACCCCCGTATTTGGGTCACCTCCTGCTGGCGTTTCCGCGGTTTCTCGTGGTTTCCTGCGGCGTTTCGTGCCAACGCTGAGCATATAACCGTGGCACGTCCCCGAGAGACTGTGCCACGGTGGGCCCGCATTCAGCGGGCCCTTCCCGAGGTCCGCAATCACGCGCACCGGTCGTGGCAGAGCAAAACCTCGGCGACGCAGCGACATCATGATCAAGACAGTAGGGACCGGGGCAGCGAAAGGCCAGCCGACGGCCGTCCTGACGGTCGGGCGCCAGCGCCGGCGCAACTACGGGTCCGACCTCTCGCCGGAGTACCGGCTGGCGGACGGCGAGGAGTACGAGGTGGAGCTCTTCAACCCGCTGCGGGACTCCGTGGCGGCGGAGGTGACGGTGGACGGACGCCCGCTCGGCTCGTTCGTGCTGGCGCTGCGCCCCGGCCAGCGCGTGTACCTGGAGCGGTGGATGGACGAGC
>JACCDM011627795.1_pt1 | contig 21003 bp, 21 predicted proteins | sample 7445851 | NCBI WGS metagenome assembly JACCDM01 (sample SAMN15323438, study PRJNA562643) | freshwater metagenome | isolation source: river surface water | place: USA:Blue River Watershed | collected 2017-08-16
CCGAAACACCCGATGCCGTGACCGAGTGGTTTAGATCTCTCGGCGCGCCCGGTGCGGTCGTCCATCGCGCGATCGAGACATCAGTCGAACACGCGGCTCTCGGATATGCACTGGGTCGCGGTTGGGTGGAGCTCGTCCGCGAACCGATCATCGCTGAGACTCACCGCACGCCGGTGTCGACGATCAATCGTCGGATACTCGATCGCGTTCCCCATGATCCCGAGATGAGTGTCTTGGCGAGTCATCTTACCGGCAGTGGTGTGGAACTCGGTTGGTGGACGCTGGCGCTGCTTGCAGCGATGCGTGCGGGTTTGAGCGGTGAGGGTGTTGTTGATCGGGTGATAAAGCAGAGCGATCGGCTCGGGTTGGTCCTGTCGCGCCGAGGCTTTGCCCTGACACCAGAAGAGATGAGAGGTGAGCTTGGGTCTCGATATGCGGACTTACTGGCGCGATCGGACGAATGGGGCGCAGCCTTTATGATTTGAGGCGCACACCAATTGGGGCACTTAGCCGAGTAATGCGGCTAAGACCTCTGTTAGGTGGGTGTTAGCGTTCGGCGCGAGTCATTACGCACGTCCCATCAAATCGAGGCAGCGCCATGCAAAACACCGACCCTTGCGTTCAAACATCGACGAGCTCTGCGAACTCGCTTGCCGCGCTCGTTCACCTCTCTGGCATCTTTACGTTATTCATCGGACCGTTGGTCGTTTATCTCAGTCGCCGCGACGAGCCTGATCGCATCCGAGATGCCGCACGAGAGGCCTTGAACTTTCAGATCACTTTGATGCTGGCGTGGATCGTCACGCTCATGAGTTTTGTTGTCTTGATCGGTTTTCTGATGCTCCCGATCCTCGCGCTCATCAGTATCGCGTTACCGGTGTGGGCGGCCGCGTCGACCGCCAAGGGTGAAGATTTTCGTTATCCCCTGATTGCGCGACTACTGCGCTGACGATTCGAGTCGGGTGAGCACGTAACGCAAACCCCGTGCCGGAAGATCAGAGCGAATCACGATCCGATCCGGTCCATGCACCCAAAGGTCGTTCATGCCGGCGAGTTTGTAGCGCCGGGTTTCAAAACGGCCAGCCGGTACTTCGATCGTTTCGTCGCCAATATATTCGATGCTCAAAGGCACCACAGTGCCAAGCACCGGCTTACTCACATCGGCACTGGCTTCAATGCTGTAGAGCGAGACCGTTTGCTTCAGATCGCCGCTTCGCTCGTGCTGTGCTGTATGCCAGCCGTCGGCGGAGACCGGATGCAGCCCGATTGAGAATCGGGTCGGAACGGCGGTCTCACTGCGTTGTACGCCGCTTGTCGGACCGTTCGATTCGGCAACGATACGATCGTTTGCAACGAGGAAGTGACCGCTACCTTTGTAGCGCCCGCCATTCCAATAGAACGCGCTCGCCTCGAGCGGCCGAAAGTTCGCATCGTTACGCAACACCACGGTGAACCACGCATTGCGTGTTGTCATGTCGCTCGAGATTGACAGGGTGCGTGATCCGTCAGGATGCGCGAGCAGCTCAAACTTTTCGCTGCCGCGCCGCTCACCGCGGTCGATGGTTTCGTTGCGATACTCGCCGCTCCAATGGCGGGCGATAGCGCCGTTGGAGCTCGTAGTCTCAGCGGCATCGGCGATGAAGCAAAAGCCGTATGCGAGCGCGAGCGCGAGGCGTGGGAGATGTGCCGCAATCGTCTTCATCGCGTAATGCCTCAGATCAGAGTACCGTTGAACAGTTTGGTTGAGCGGAGCGCACCATCATGATTGGACCGTATCGAGTATTCGGCGTAAATCTGGGGATATCGCCATCGACTTGAATGGGCTCACGTTACTCCCGCCCGTATTTCCCGGTGGGACCAGACCGAAAATCGTTTTGGTCGCCGCACCGAGAATTCTTACAACCTGTCCTGCCATCTCTCTGGGTTGGTGTTGGCGCAGCGCCCACAAGAGCATCAGCACATGAACCCGCGTATGCTCGACCGTGGATGCTTGACCGAGAACATGCGCGCGCTCGAGATGATGGAATTCCGCAAGATGATCACCTGCTAAGCGCTTCTGTTCAGCAGATTTCAACTCGGCATCGACGAATGGGCGAATACGAAATCGGAAGGACATCTCTATCTCCACGCTCGAAACAAAGTCGTAGAAAAGTAGATTAGTCCCGACTGTTCTACTCGGAAAAGAGTTTGAGCGCGGTAAGTGATTGTCGCTTTGCGGTGGGAGATGGTCGGGATGAGAGGATTTGAACCTCCGACTCCTACGTCCCGAACGTAGTGCTCTACCAGGCTGAGCTACATCCCGATCCAGTCGACTTCAGGAACTGCGCTCGACCGCGAAACGGGCGAGGGCGGCGAGACCTTGTTTATGCGGCGATTCGGGCAGCGCATGCAACGCTGTTAACGCCTTGTCGGCCTCGTCCTGAGCGAGGGCGCGAGTGTACTCAAGTGCCCCAGTCGATTCAATTGCGGCCACAATGACCTCGAGCTGCTCGAGGCCGCCATTCTCGATGGCGCCGCGGATCACGGCTCGCACGTTCGCATCCGGCGCTCGCTTGAGGGCCTGGATCAACGGTAGCGTCGGCTTGCCTTCGGCGAGGTCGTCGCCGAGGTTTTTACCGAGCTCTTCGGGATTCGAGCGGTAGTCGAGAACGTCGTCGATCAACTGATAGGCCGTGCCGAGATGCCGGCCGTAGTCGCCGAGTGCGCGTTGTTGGCTCGGGCTCGCCGAGGCGATGACTGCCGCAACTTCCGCGCCGGCTTCGAAGAGCTTGGCGGTCTTGCGATAAACCACTTCTAAATAGCGCTGCTGAGTCGTGTCGGGATCGCCCGCATTCATCAACTGCAGCACTTCCCCCTCGGCAATGACATTGGTCGCCTCGGACATGATCTCCATGACTCGCTGCGAGCCGATCGCCGCCATCATTTGAAAGGCGCGGGAATAGACGAAATCGCCGACGAGCACGCTCGCCTGGTTGCCGAAAACGGCATTCGCCGTTGCTCTGCCGCGACGACGCGAGGAGCCGTCGACGACATCGTCATGCAACAAGGTTGCGGTGTGGATGAATTCGATGAACGCGGCTGCATCGATATGGCCTGATCCGCGATACCCGCAGGCACGGGCCGCAAGTAAGACGATCAGCGGGCGCATGCGTTTTCCGCCGCCGGAGATGATGTGCTCGGCGATCTGGTCGACCAGATCAACCGAACTTTTCATACTGGCGCGGATGACGGCATCCACGGCCCCAAGATCAGGGCGAACGAGATCCCGGACTTGCGCCAAGTTGTTCACGGGGCGGGATGGTAGCCGAGGAGGAGGGGTATGGCCACAACCCCGCGTTGGTGCCCTTGCCTAAGCCTTTGAATGGATTAGCCGCTGGCGCACAAAAAGGGGTTTGACCGACCGGGGGGTGGCAAGTAGAATGCGCGACCTTTTCCGGAGGTCTACATGTACGCGGTTATCGCCACGGGCGGCAAGCAGTATCGGGTCCAAGAAGGCAGTGTGCTGCGCGTCGAGAAGCTCGCGGCTGAGCCGGGTGCGGAAGTGAAGTTCGACGAAGTCCTGCTCGTGGGAGCGGGTGACTCGGTCAAAGTCGGCACGCCGAAGTTGGCTGGCGCCGTCGTCTCGGCCACCGTGCAGCGTCACGGCCAGGGCGACAAGGTGAGCATCGTCAAGTTCCGTCGTCGCAAGCACTACCTGCGCATGAAGAACCACCGTCAGTTGTTCACGGAAATCAAGGTCACTGGCATCAAGGCCGGTTGATCCATTCGGAGCTGAAGAACCATGGCACATAAAAAGGCAGGCGGCAGTACTAAGAACGGCCGCGAGTCACACAGCAAACGTCTCGGTGTGAAGGCTTTCGGCGGCGAAGCCGTGTTGGCCGGTAACATCATCATCCGTCAGCGCGGCACGCAGTACCGCCCGGGTGCGAACGTGGGCATTGGCACGGACCACACGCTGTTCGCTTTGAAGAACGGTAAGGTCGAGTTCAAGCGTCGCGGCGCCGCTCAAAAGTTGTACGTCAACGTACTCGCTGATTGAGCGTTGTCCGTTCGATGATTCTCGAACCCCGGCCTCGTGCCGGGGTTTTTGTTTGGTTAGAGTGTTCCCATGAAATTCGTTGATGAGGCGCGACTTCGAGTTCAGGCGGGTAACGGCGGCCGCGGCTGTCTCAGTTTCCGTCGTGAAAAGTTCATGCCTTTCGGCGGACCGGATGGCGGTGATGGCGGTCTCGGTGGCAGCGTCTATCTTAAAGCGGCTGAAGGCATCAATACGCTGGCGGACTTTCGCGTCGAGCGCACGTTTAAGGCTCAGTCAGGCGAGGCCGGTAGCGGTAACGATTGCTTCGGCAAGGGCGGTGAAGATCTCTACGTCCCCGTGCCCATTGGCACGATCGTTCGTGACAGCGAGACCGGCGAACAACTGGGCGATCTCGTCAAAGAAGGCGATACGCTGCTCGTAGCGCGAGGTGGCAAGGGCGGTTGGGGCAATGCACGTTTCAAGACGAGCACCAATCGTGCGCCGCGCCAATTCGGAACGGGGCTTCCCGGCGAAAAACGCCTGCTCGAACTCGAGCTGAAGGTCATCGCCGATGTGGGTCTGCTCGGCTTACCGAACGCCGGTAAGTCCACGTTGATTCGTGCGGTATCGTCGGCTCGCCCCAAGGTTGCCGACTACCCCTTCACGACGTTGCACCCGAATCTAGGTGTGGTCTACTGCGGTGAGCATCGCAGTTTCGTGATGGCTGATATCCCGGGTTTGATCGAGGGCGCTGCCGAGGGAGCGGGGCTTGGCATCCGTTTCCTGAAGCATTTGCAGCGTACGCGCGTATTGCTGCATCTGGTCGATATGGCACCGCTCGATCCCGATGCGGATCCGGTGAAGGATGCTCGTTCGATCGTAGCCGAGCTCAAAAAATTCTCGAAGGATCTGGCCCTCAAACCGCGTTGGCTGGTGGTCAACAAGAGCGATCTGTTGCCGCCTGATGAGGCCGAAAAGCGCGCGAAGGCCATCGTGCGCTCGTTACGTCACAAGGGTCCTTGGTTCCTGATCTCCGGTGCCACCAACACCGGGACGCGCGAGTTGACCGAGGCAGTCATGCGCTTCCTCGAGGAGAGCGCTCCCGTCCCGCGTGACTGAGCGCAACAGTAAGGTCCGTCGTCGTATTGCCGCTGGCAAACTGCGGCTCCGTCTGCGCGATTTACGCAACTTGGGTCCGCGTGCAGAGACTCTGCTAGGCGAGATCGGCATTCATTCGGTCGAAGCGCTCCGTGAGCGTGGCGCACTCGAGGCTTATCTCGAGTTGCGTCGGCGCGGGCTGATGAAATCACTCAACATGCTCTGGGCGCTCGTGGGCGCGCTCGATCCGTGGCCCGAAGGCACCGACTGGCGCGACGTGTCGCGAAGCGAGGCGCGATTGCCTTTAATGCTGGAAGTGGAGGCGCGTGATCAGGCGCGGGTCGCCGTACGGCAGGCTGCGGGCCTCGTAGCGCCCAGTTCTCCGCCCGGCGAATCCGACGAGGTCGATGTCGCGAGCGAGGAATGGGTTCCCGGGATGCCTTTCACCCCTCAAAAGAAAAACCGGCCGTAGGGCCGGTTTCTCTCATTCTGCGAGGGGCCGAGCAAGCTCGGCCGAAACGCGATTACTTCAGCTTCTTGAGCCGAGCAGCCAAACGCGCCTTGTGGCGCGAGGCCTTGTTCTTGTGCACGAGACCCTTGTTGACCAGCGAGTCGACGGTCGAGGCCGCTTCGCGATAGGCCACGGTGGCTTCGTCCTTCTTACCGCCGGCGATCGTATCGATAGCCTTGCGAATGGCCGAACGCGAACGCGAACGCAGCGCGACGTTGCGGGCGCGGTGCTTGACGGCTTGACGGGCGGCTTTCTCTGCGGACTTGGTGTTGGCCACTGCTATGTGCTCTAAGGGTCTGAAAAAAGGCGCGTATTTTCACGGTGACCCTCTCACTTGTCAACGTTTTCCGGGGCCTGGCTCCGGTATAGTCCGCCTTCCGTCATGAGTCGCGCGATCTTCAAGAACACTTCCGTCGTCGGGCTGACCACTTTGCTCTCCCGAGTGACCGGTTTGCTGCGCGATATGGTCTATTCACAGGCCTTCGGGGCCGGGACCCTGATGGATGCCTTCCTGGTTGCCTTCAAGATCCCGAACTTCTTGCGTCGGCTCTTCGCCGAAGGGGCCTTCTCGCAGTCGTTCGTGCCAGTGATCTCGGAATACAAGGTGCGACGCGAGCAAGCGGCCGTGAAGGAGCTCGTCGGCGACGTGACGGGCACTCTCGGGGTGGTGCTTTTTGTGGTTGCGTTACTGGGCGTGATCGCAGCGCCGGTGATTATCCTGCTCTTCGCGCCCGGGTTCACTCAGGCCGAGGGCAAGTACGAGTTGGCCGTCGAAATGTTGCGCTGGACGTTTCCGTACATCTTCTTCGTGTCGCTCACCGCACTCTTCAGTGGTGTCCTAAATAGTTACGGGCGTTTCGCCGTGCCGGCATTCACGCAGGTCATCATGAACCTCGTGATGATTTTCTTTGCACTCGTGGTGGCTGCGAACTCAAGCAACCCGGGCGTGGCGCTGGCGATCGGTGTGTTCGTCTCGGGGGCTGCACAACTCCTTTTCCAACTACCGGCGGTGGCACGACTCGATTTGTTGTCGTGGCCTCGATGGCGCCCCGCCGCGGAGGGCGTGCGCCGCATCGGCAAGTTGATGTTGCCCGGCATCTTTGGTTCGTCGATGGCGCAGGTGAGTTTGCTGCTCGATACGCTGATTGCCTCGTTTCTCGTCACCGGCAGCATCGCCTGGCTCTACTACGCCGATCGTCTGATGGAGTTCGCGCTCGGTGTTTTTAGTATTGCGTTGGCCACGGTGATTCTTCCCGGGCTCTCTGCGCACCACGCTAAAGGGGATGGCGAGCGCTTCTCAACCACACTCGATTGGGCACTTCGTCTCGTCGTGCTGATCGTCGTGCCGGCTTCCATTGGGCTCTTGGTGCTGGCGGGTCCCATCACGGCGACCATCTTCGGGTATGGCGCCTTTACGGCCAATGACGTGCTGATGACGCAGTATGGTTTGATGGCGTACTCGTGGGGTCTCATCGGCTTCAGTCTCGTCAAAGTACTCGCGCCCGGCTATTTCGCTAGGCAAGACACGCGCACGCCCGTGCGCGTGGGCTTGATTGCGCTTGGCATCAACATGGGCATCAACGTGGCGGTGGTGTTGCCCGCGCACTATGCCGGTTTCGGCACGCCGTTCGTTTTACTGGCGACCTCGACCTGTATTTCGGCGGCGATCAACGCGGCATTGCTCTGGCGCGGTTTGCGCCGCGAGGGCGTGTATCGACCGTTGCCGGGCTGGGGTGGCCTGTTGTGGCGCGTGATTGCAGCCAATGTCGTGATGGCCGCGTGCTTAATGGCGTTGGCGTCGCTCTTTGGGGATTGGCTCGCAGCCTCGGCTTTTACGCGAATGTGGCAGCTGGCGCTCTGCGTCATCGCGGGCTTCGCCGTCTACGGGCTCGCGCTATTGGCCTTGGGTTTGCGGCCTCATTCACTTCGATTGTAGTGGCGTCGCAGCATGGAACTCTTACGCGGAACGACTGATCTGCGCGCTGCGCACCGTGGCGGTGTCGTCACTCTAGGAAGCTTCGATGGTTTGCATCGAGGTCATCAAGTGCTGCTCGCGCGCACTTTGGAGTGGGCGAACAGGATCTCGGTGCCGTCGGCCATGCTGACTTTCGAGCCCATGCCGCGAGAGTTTTTGCAGGCAGCCAATCCGCCGCCTCGATTGACCAACTTTCGTGAGCGCTGGCGCTTACTCGAGCGGACCGGGCTCAACTCGCTCATCGTGCTGCGCTTCAACGATCGACTCCGCTCGCTCACGGGCGAAGAGTTCGTGGAGATTCTGACGCGAGATCTCGCCGTCCACGGCCTGGTCGTCGGCCATGACTTTCGCTTCGGCAGGGCCGGGCAGGCCGATGCGGGTTTTCTCGTCGAAGCGGGGCGCCGTCATGGCTTTGCGGTCGAGGTGATCGAGCCCGTCTCCGCTGAGGGCGAGAGAGTGAGCAGCACCGTGATCCGTGATGCGCTCGCGGCCGGCCGATTCGATCAGGCGCGCGTGCTGCTCGGTCGGCCCTATTCAATTCGAGGCCGCGTGGTGCCCGGCGCGAAACTCGGGCGGCAACTCGGCTTCCCGACAGCTAACATTCGAGTTCGGCGGCGCAAGCTCCCGCTCGGCGGTATTTACGCCGTTCGGGTGCATGGGATCACGAGTCGCGTGATGGGGGGCGTAGCGAGTCTCGGGACGCGTCCCACTGTCGATGGTGTGGAGCCTTTGCTCGAAACTTTCGTTTTCGATTTTTCGGGTGATCTCTATGGCCAAGAGCTCGAGATCGAGTTCGTTGCGCATCTGCGCAACGAAGAGCGCTTCGAGAGTCTTGATGCCCTCGTAGCGCAGATGCGCATCGATGAGCGTCGAGCGCGAGATTTTCTTTGAGGACGATTTAACGTGACCGATTACAAGAACACCATCAATCTGCCGCAGACGGACTTCCCCATGAAGGCCGATCTCGCGCAGCGCGAACCGCAGATGCTCGCGCGCTTCGAGAGCGAGGATGTCTATGGGGAGCTGCGGCGTATTGCAGCAGGGCGTCCACGCTTCGTGCTGCACGATGGTCCGCCGTATGCCAACGGTACGATCCATATCGGTCACGCCGTCAACAAGATCCTCAAAGATATCATCGTCAAATCCCGCAGCCTGGATGGCTACGATGCTCCCTATATTCCGGGCTGGGATTGCCATGGGCTACCGATTGAGCTTGCCGTCGAGAAGAAGCACGGGCGTCCGGGCCAAAAGCTCGACGTCAACGCTTTCCGTAAGGCCTGCCGCGAGTTTGCGGCCGAGCAGATCGAGCAACAGCGCATCGATTTCAAGCGCCTCGGTGTGATGGGTGACTGGGATCGTCCCTATCGCACCATGGACCCGGCTTATGAGGCGCAGCAACTGCGCGCTTTTGGTCGCATCGTGCGTAATGGGCACCTCTACAAAGGGGCTAAGCCCGTGCATTGGTGTCTCGATTGTCGCTCGGCGTTAGCCGAGGCCGAGGTGGAGTACGAAGAGAAGACTTCTCCGGCGATCGATGTCGCCTTCGAGGTGGCCGACATTGCCGACTTCTGCCAGCGTACGGGTGTCGATCTCGCTGGCGATTTGATCAAGCCCTCAATCGTCATCTGGACAACGACGCCTTGGACCTTGCCTGCCAACGAGGCCGTAGCGCTCGGCGCCGAGATTCTCTACGCACTCGTCAAGACCGGCGATCGTCGGCTGATCGTTGCCAATTCACTCGTCCCGTCGATTCTTGCGCGATATGGCATCGACGCCGCGAGTGCCACGGTGGTCGGGCGCTTCTCAGGGCAGACCCTCGAGAAGTTAATGCTTCGCCATCCGTTCCTCGATAAACACGTTCCGGTGATTCTCGGCGAGCATGTCACGCTCGATGCAGGCACGGGTGCTGTGCACACCGCGCCCGCGCATGGTCAGGAAGACTTCGCCGTGGGGCAGCGCTATGGACTGCCGGTCAAAAACCCGGTCGGTGGTGACGGACGCTTCTTACCTGGCACACCGTTCGTCGAAGGCCAAAAAATCGATGAAGGTGGTACCACGCTGATAGCGATGATGCGCGAGAGTGGTCGCCTTGTTCAGCACGTTCCCTATACGCACAGCTATCCGCACTGCTGGCGTCACAAAACGCCCGTAATCTTCCGCGCGACGCCGCAGTGGTTCATCAGCATGGATCAAAAGGGCTTGCGTGCCCATGCGCTCGATGACATCAAGCAGGTGGCATGGACGCCGGCGTGGGGTGAGCAACGCATCACGGGCATGATCGAGAACCGACCGGACTGGTGTATCTCGCGTCAGCGAACCTGGGGTGTGCCGATCCCGCTCTTCGTCCACAAAGTCACCGGTGAGTTGCATCCGCGCACGCTCGAACTCATCGATCAGGTGGCTGATCGCGTCGAGCAGGGCGGCATCGAGGCGTGGTTCGCGCTGGAGTCCGAAGAGTTGATCGGTAAGGAAGCGGCCGACTACGACAAAGTAAACGATGTGATGGACGTGTGGGCCGATTCGGGTCTTTCGTTCGAGTGCGTCGCAGCGGCAAGACCTGAGATTGCAGGTCCGGTTGATTTGTATCTCGAAGGGTCCGATCAACATCGCGGCTGGTTTCACTCTTCGCTCTTGATGTCCGAGGCTTTGTACGAGCGTGCGCCCTATAAGGGCGTGCTCACGCACGGCTTCACCGTCGATGACAAGGGTCGCAAGATGTCGAAATCGCTCGGCAATGTCGTGGCGCCGCAGAAGGTCATGCAGAGTCTGGGCGCGGATGTGCTGCGTCTGTGGGTCTCGGCCACCGACTACGCCAATGAAATGAGCGTCTCCGACGAGATTCTGAAGCGCACATCGGATTCCTATCGTCGCATCCGCAATACCGCGCGCTTTCTCTTGGGCAATCTCGCCGGCTTCGATCCGAAAAACGATCTCGTACCAATCGATCAGATGGTCGCGCTCGATCGTTGGGCAGTCGGTCGTGCTGCTGCGCTGCAAGAGGAAGTGATTGCCGCGTATCGAAACTATCAGTTCCACGTGATCTACCAGCGCGTCCACCAGTTCTGCGTCGTTGATCTCGGTGGCTGCTATCTGGATGTTCTGAAGGATCGGCTCTACACCACGCCTGCCAAGAGCGCAGCGCGTCGTTCAGCACAAACGGCGATGTTCCACATCATCGAAGCGATGGTGCGCTGGCTCGCGCCGATTCTGAGTTTCACCTCCGAGGAGATCTGGTCGTATTTGCCTGCTCAGACCGATCGCGGAGCGCGGGCGAAGTCCGTGTTCCACACGACCTGGCACGCGTTGCCGGCCGTGCCTGCGAGTACGATCGAGTGGGACGCTTTGCTGGCTTTGCGTGCGGATGTGGCGCGCGAGCTCGAGCGTTTACGAGAGGCGGGTGAGATCGGCGCGCCGTTGGAGGCCGAGGTCGAGATACGCTGTGCCGGTGCGACCTATCAAAGATTGAGTGCGCTCGGCAGTGAGTTACGATTTTTCCTCATCACGTCATCGGCGAAAGTCATCGAGGAGGGTGAGGGTGATTCATACGTCATCGACGTGCGGGCGACGAATGCGCCGAAGTGCGTGCGTTGCTGGCATCGACGTCCGGATGTCGGCTCACACGCCGATCATCCGGAGTTGTGTGAGCGCTGTGTGACGAACATCACGACGAGCGGCGAGGAGCGTCACTACGCATGAGTGAGACTGCGGTGCGAAATCTGCCTTGGATGCAGAGCGGCTGGCGTTGGCTGCCGCTGTCTTTTGCCTTGATCGTGTTCGATCAATGGACCAAGGGTTGGATCGAGCGTCACTATGAGCTCGGTGAATACACGCCCGTCTTCTTCTGGCTCGACATCATCCGTTTACACAATCCCGGTGCGGCCTTCAGTTTTTTGGCCGATGCGGGTGGCTGGCAGCGTTGGTTCTTTACGATTTTCGCGGTGGGCGTGAGCGTGATGCTAGTGGTCTGGTTGCGCAAAGTGCGCCTAAAGACCGAACCCGTTCTCGCCATCGCGCTCGCACTCGTGCTCTCGGGTGCCGTCGGGAACGTGATCGATCGGATCGAGCATGGTTACGTGGTCGACTTCATTCATGTTCATTGGCAGGGAGCCTATTTCCCCGCCTTCAACATTGCCGACTCGGCCATTACGGTCGGGGCGATCCTACTGTTGTGGGATGCATTTGCTGATTGGCGGCGGCAGCGATGAAGATTCAGCTTGCCAATCCACGCGGTTTTTGCGCCGGGGTCGATCGAGCGATCGATATCGTCGAGCGTGCGATCACATTGTTCGGCAAACCGATCTATGTACGACACGAAGTCGTGCATAACCGACATGTCGTCGATCGCTTGCGCGAGATGGGCGCGGTGTTCGTCGATGAGTTGCACGAGGTGCCCGACAACGCGACGGTCATCTTCTCCGCGCACGGTGTATCGAAGGCGGTCGAGGATGAAGCGAAGCGTCGTGGTCTGAACGTCTTCGACGCCACCTGTCCGCTCGTGACCAAGGTGCACATGGAAGTACGTCGCTATGCGCGTGAGGCTCGCGATGTGATCTTGATCGGGCACGACGGGCACCCCGAGGTCGAGGGTACCCTCGGTCGCTTCGATACCAGCTTCGGCGGCCAGATTCGGCTTGTCGAGTCCGTGGAGGACGCGGCCGCCTTGCCTGTACAAGATCCGACCAAGTTGGCTTTTGTGACCCAGACGACGCTCTCGGTCGACGATACAGCCGAGATCGTCGCGACGCTCAAGGCTCGCTTTCCCGAGCTCGTGAGTCCGCGTAAGGAAGACATCTGCTACGCCACGCAGAATCGTCAGGATGCCGTGAAAGATCTGTTGCGCGAAGCCGACGTTCTCATCGTGGTGGGTTCGGTTACGAGCTCGAATTCGAATCGCTTGGTCGAGCTCGGGTCTCGAGCCGGTGTGCCGTCATACCTTGTCGACGGTGCGGCAGACCTGAAGCGCGAGTGGTTCGAGGGTAAGCACTGCGTGGGTTTGAGTGCGGGTGCTTCGGCGCCAGAGGTCTTGGTTCAAGAGGTTATCGAGCAGCTGAAGACCTGGGGTGCCTCGGCACCGACGGAGCTCTCGGGGCGTATCGAACAGGTCGTTTTTGGACTGCCACGCGAGTTGCGGTTGGCGTCCGAGCGGAATACTGCCCTATAATCAACGACATGAACTTGACCGACTCGAATGCCATCGCCGAGCGCTTGCGCACCGCAGGCATTCAGCCAACCTCGCAACGATTGAAGATCGCCTCGTTGCTGCTCGGTGCGCCTCAGCACCTAACGGCCGAGCAGATTCTCGTTTCATTGCAGGGCGAGGGCGTACGGGTTTCCAAGGCGACGGTGTACAACACGCTGAACCTGTTTGCCGAGAAGGGTGTGATTCGCCAACTCGCCGCCGAGGGTGACAGTGCGTGGTTCGATTCCAACACCGAGCCGCATTTCCACTTTCAGGACGTCGAAACCGGCGCCCTGACCGATCTGATGCCGCAAGAGGTCAGCTTCGATCGTCTGCCGCCGCCGCCCCCGGGCACGGAATACGCCGGCATTGAACTTTTCATCCGCCTTCGGCGCGTTTAATATCCGCACCCCCGGCCGTTCTGCCGGGGTCCTGATGCCGGAATAGCTCAGTTGGTAGAGCGGCGCATTCGTAATGCGTAGGTCGTAGGTTCGAATCCTATTTCCGGCACCATTTTTCATCTGGCTCAGGAGATGAGCATGATTACTCGAATCGAGTCCGGCAAGCGCATGTCGCAGGCCGTCGTTGCTAACGGCTTCGTGTTTCTTGCTGGCCAGGTGGCCAGCGATACGGCCGGTAGCGTCGAAGACCAGACGCGCCAAGTGCTCAATGAAATCGACCGGCTGCTCGCCGCTGCAGGATCGAGTAAAGAGAAGATTTTGAGCGCTAATATTTATCTCGCGAAGATGACCGACTTCGCGGCGATGAATAGCGTATGGGATGTGTGGGTTCACCCCGTGGCGAAGCCGGCTCGCGCGACGGTTGAGGCGCAGTTAGCCGCGCCTGAGTACAAAGTCGAAATTCAGATCGTCGCGCTCGCCTGATCTGGCTGGGCGCGTCCGTCGTCCCGCGTTCTAGACGCTTTCAGTTAAGCGAAGCAGCAGTCGTCGCGACGCGTTTTCGAGCAGATCGAGAACCCGTTCGAAGTCGGCTGCCGTGCCATAGTAGGGGTCCGGCACATCAACGCGCGAGCGCTCGCCTGCGAACTCCAGAAATAGTTGTGCCCGCTCGGCCTCATCCGCAGGCGCGAGCTCGCGTAGTCTGCTGAGATTGGATGGGTCCATGGCGAGCAGCCAATCAAATCGCGCGAAGTCGCCAGAGGTGACTTGTCTTGCACGCAAGGGTGCGAGGTCATAACCGCGCTTTCGACCGGCTGCAATCGATCGGGGATCAGGTGGCTCGCCGACGTGATAGTCATGGGTGCCTGCCGAGTCTATGGTCAGCTGAAGCTGCGGGAACTCGCGTCGCGCCAACTCGCGCAGCACTGCTTCGGCAGACGGTGACCGGCAGATGTTACCCATGCACACAAGTAAGATGCGCGTCATCGTCGGCTCGATCAGCTTTGTTGCAAGGCTCTGAAAGTTGTCTGGCAGCGCCAGAAGAGCAGACTCGCTAAGGGTGCGCTAACGAGAGCTACGATTGAGATGCCGTCGCCGATGCGTTTTTCATCAGCGAAGATGTAGTCGGAAATCGCCGAGGCAACGGTTGCGCCCAGCCCGATGCCGATGATATTGATCACAAGGAGATAGATCGCCGACACCCGAGCTCGCAGTTGGTTCGGCGTGACAAGTTGAATCGCAGATGATGCGGCGCCAAACGGAAAACTAGATAGGAATAGCGTCGGCACAGCCAAGGTCAGCGCGAGTGCCACATCACCTACCTGAAAGGTGGCAATGGAAATTGGCCAAAGCAAAATAGCGCTGACGAGTGCGACGCGGATCTCCGCATTGTGATTGCCCTCAGCGCGCCATCGATCCGCCAAGATTCCGCCGGTGAGAATCCCTGCTGCGCCTGCTACGAACATGATGGGACCGTACGTGAATGCCACAAACAAAGGATCAACGCCAAACGTTCGCATCAAATGTGCGGGAAACCAGAAAGCAATGCCATTAAATAAGAGTGTCAGGCAAGAGACTCCAAAGAAAAAATTCAGATAAAAGGATTTGTGGTTGAGCAAGTGCGAGATGACAGCGCCGAAGCTCGGTAGCTCGGCAGTGCCGCCTCGACGCGGAGGCTCCTTGACTGTCATCATCCAGAGGGCAACGAGAATGCCGGGCGGCCCCAGCAGTAAGAAGGGGATCTGCCACCCGCGAACTTCGCCAATCAATGGCAGATCAATCGGTGGCAGACCGGATACGTATTGTACGAGTGCACCCGTCACCATAATGGCGACGCCAATACCGAAGTACACGCCCATCGAGAACAGTCCGAGCGCTCGACCGCGTTTCTCGGGTGGAAAATAATCGGCGAGCATCGAGTAGGCGGTGGGTGTCAGTGCCGCTTCACCGACGCCGACACCCACGCGCGCCGCGAAGAGACCTGCAAAATTCGTCATTCGACCACATAGTGCGGTCATCAAGGACCACAGAAAAACACCACCTGCGACGATGTTGCGTCGATTGCCTTTGTCAGCCCAGGTGCCGATCGGCCAGATTCCGAACACCGTATAAAAAAGAGCGAACGCGAGGCCGTGTAGCAGACTGATTTCGGTGTCGGTCAAGCCCAGGTCGGCTTTGATGGGGCCGACCAACATCGACAATATTTGCCTATCAACATACGAGAAGAGATACGCCACCATCAAAACGATGACGGCGTATCGCGCCTGAGAAGCGGGCGGCCAATCGCTCCTCGGCATGGTCAGTAGTTCGGTGCGAAGGGCAGTGGTTGACCGTATGGAGCTAGCTCCGGTGGCAGGATAGGCTTGTGCTCCGGATTCCACGTGAACGGCTTTTTGACCGTGTCGAAGGTATTAACGAGCGGCCCGTTAACAGTCCGCACGAAAAGGTTATATCCCGTATCGGTGCCGGCGGGCCCGTGATAAACGTCTTCGCGCCACCAGCAATAGCCTCCTCGCTGCATGCGCCCAAGATCACCCCAGACGTAATCGCCCTCGAGCGTATAGAGCTCTTCGACCATGGGGTGAGTCCACTGCGGCTTCGCCATGCCAGGCGGCACTCGATGTGGCGGCGAGCAGTAAAGGAATGACGTCTCGCCGGTGTACGGATCTGTACGGAGCGGTTTGATGGCAACGCCCTTCGAGAGCTGTGGGTCAACGAGACCCGGATCCCACTCCATCAAGAGGGGATTGACGTATTCCACCAAGAGCTTTTCATCGAAGCTGCTGGACGATCCTCGGAGTGCGTTTGGAACACCGTAAAACATCGTCAGAAGCACGGCGCCATGCGAGCTCGAGAGCTGTTCGCGCGGATAGCCCGCCGGCAAGAAGCCATAGGTGTGTTTCTCGTATGGCCTGCCGTTGATGTTGATAGCGCCATCCAGCACGAGAAACTCTTCGTGGCAGGACACCGAGTGCGATTCGCTCCGCGTCCAGCCGGCAGGATAACGAATGATCGTCGTCGCGCTGCCATCGACGTCGTCCCAACTCAACATTTTGGATTGGACATCGTCGTAGAGAGCGCCGTAGCACCCAGATGACCAAGGGATCATCTGGGCCTGAACGAACATGATGTGCGGTCGTGCCATGTCAGTTTCCAAAACGATAGGTGACTTCGACGCCCCACTGGCGGCCTGCTGCAGGATAACCAAGCGCGTTACCGATGGCGAACACATCCTTACGCGCGTCGCTGGTCGAGGTGAATTGTACGATGTTGTGGAAGTAGTCCTCGTCGGTGAGATTTTTCACGAATGCACCAACAGCGAGGTCACCAGCCTTATTCTCGTAACCGATACGAACATCGACCAGCGTGTATGAGGCTTGTGACATGACCTCGGTATTAGCCGGCAAGAAGTAGACCCGACCTTGATGATGCGTCGCAGCCTGCACGCTGACGAGACCACCGCTAGCGAGATTGATGCTGTAGGTGGCTGAGAGCGAGCCCTTGAACTCAGGCGCATTATTCAGCTTGTTGCCCGCAGCATCGATCAAGCGCGGCAGCCCAACACGATTAACGCACCGTGCATCAAGACTCGCGTTGGCGGTAGTGCAACTGCCGTAGGGGGTGACGAAGCGATCGTAGCTGGCGTCGAGAAAGGCGAGCGACGCTGCGACGTCTAAGGCCTCGGTGGGTTTAGCGACAACGTCGAGTTCTACGCCTTTCACGGTAGCTTCGGCGGCATTCGTCGTGAAGGTGGTGGTGATGTTGCCCGTACTTGCGAATACGGAGACCTGCAGATCGGTGTAGTCGTAGTAGAAGGCGCTCGCGTTGGCACGAACTTGCCCATTTAGCCACTCGGTCTTCGCACCGAATTCGATGCTGTCTATGAACTCCGGGTCAAAAGGCGGATTGACCACCGACAGATCATTAAAGCCGCCTGATTTGAAGCCCTCGCTGTAGGTCAAGTAGTACAAACGGTCGTCTGCGGGTCGGTACTCGAGGCCCACGCGCGGAGTCCAGGCATCCCAGTTGCGGCTCACGCTACGGGTCGTGGCTGCGGTGGCATCCGGTATCGGGTTCGGTGTGAAGAGACCGAGAAGTTCAGTGTCGGGAAGCAACGTTGATTGTCGCAGGAGATCGCCTTTCTTCTCGTCGCTGTAACGTACGCCGGCGCTCAAAGTCCATGCATCGGCGAGCTTGAAATCGATCTGACCGAACAGGGCCGTGGCCTCACCCGTTCCATCGGCGCGGAAGATGAAAGATCTGGGCGCCAGCACCGCAGGCGGCGTGAAGCCCGAGCGGACGAGGCCGAGCGCGCCGTATTTGTCTTCGTCAAACCAAAAGGCGCCGACGAGCCAGCGACCCCAGTCCTTTTCACCCGCGAGACGAAGCTCCGCGGAGAGCTGTTCGCTTGCGTAGACAAAAGAAGAACGTGTGACTTCAATCTCCGTGCCGTCGGTGTTGAATAGAAAATCGCTATCCCAGTCGCGATAACCGATTGTGAGGTTGAGGTTGGTTGACTCATTCACCGTCCAGTCGAAGTTACCGGTCACACCACCGGTATTCCACTTATGAAAGCTCGGCGTGTTGTTATAGGTTTTGTGAATATCACGATTCCTCGTGGCGCCCAAGCTCTCAGCAAGCCCTGTGTTATCGATCGGGAAGATGCTGGTATTGCCGTTTTCGAACTCGCTCTGCTCGGCAATTAAGGTTGCTGTAAGCGTGTCGCTCTTCCAACGTAGGGAGCCGCGTACGGCAGTCAGATCGTTGTCATCAATTTTGTTACTGCCACGAGGATCTAAGTCTTCGGTGTAGCCATCATCCTTCAGTCGACGTACGGCGATTCGGGCGGATAGATTCTCTGAAGCCGGTCCCGACAGCGCGCCGCGCACATCGATTCGATCGAAGCTGCCGACGAGGCCAGTCACATAACCCTCGAAATCGTCCGTGGGTGCGCGCGAGATAATATTAATAGCGCCACCAGTCGCGTTGCGCCCGTAGAGTGTTCCTTGGGGTCCGCGGAGAATTTCGACGCGATCGATATCCAAAAACTGGGTGAGCCCCATATTGGCGCGACCCGTGTAGATCCCATCGATGTGTGTGGCAACGCTCTGATCAACGCCGACACTGAAAATATTGCTGCCGATGCCGCGGATATAAAGCTGCGCTTCTCCGCCAGCCTCGCTGTAGACGAGCGATGGATTAGCCGCAGCGATGGCGCCAATGTCATCGATATTCAGTTTCTCAATCGCATCACCCGTGACAGCTGAAATGGCGATCGGTGTGTCTTGCAGGTTCTCGGCGCGCTTTTGCGCCGTTACCACGATCTCTTCGAGCTGCGCGGTTTGCCCGTGTGCTACCGCGACGGCGGCTTGAACGAGCAGGGCGCTGACGGCGGCATGAATTCGTTTAGAAGACATAAGAGACCCTCAACTAAAAAATGAGTTGTTGGAGTCAATCTACTAGTCCCCGTGGGGGTTGTCCTATAACAAAGTGTTTGCTTTCAATGCCGGTCTGTCAGAAACCAATCTTGTTTAGAGATTGAAATATGCAAAAATAATCCGCCATTTCGCGTTTTAAGGCTAAAAAACTACGCGTCGACTTAGATCAGATGGAAAAAAACTGACTGTCTTTGCTACAGCGGTAAGTCGTTCAATCTCAAGCTAAATAAAGCTTTTTGCAGAAGTTCGATTTGGTCGAGGCCAGTGGGAATCACTGCGAAAATTCGGGGAAGCGATTTGTGCTGCGTCTGTAGTTTGATCATTTGAGGCAGAGAGAATGATTTATTTAGATCATGTGGGGCTGGTTGGTTCATCAATCGAGTCGTTGCGTCGAGAATGGCAGGGCAAGGGGTTCTTTGTCACTGAGCCCGAAGAGTTGTTGGCGCTCGACGCGAAAACGGGTCAGCGAGTGTCACTCGGCCAGCATAGTTGCCATATCATTCTTGAGCAGGGATACATCGAATTGACGGCAGTCGATACCGTCAGCCCAAGCCATCATCTTTCTCCGTGGATTCGCGATCACGATTCGCTTGCGATTATTGCAGTCGGAGCTGACGAGATCGAACGTGTGCGATCTCGACTCGAGGGTGCCAATGTCTCCGTTGGTCCGCTTGCTCATGCCTCGCGACCGATTCATTACGGTGCGCGACGCGGTGACGCTTTGTTTACTTGGTTTGCGCTCGGTGCCGAAAGCACTCCAGAAGCGTTGCTGTGTTTCGTGCGTAACGAACGGCCGAACCTCATTTACCAACCAGAAGTTCAGCGTCATCCAAATGGCGCGCACGCACTGGAATCGGTGATTATCTGCGCGCAGGATCCCGAAGCCGTTTCTCGTCGTTATAGCGGGTACTTGGCGTCAACGGCGATTGAGATGTTGCCGGATATGTTGAAGTGTCCACTCGAGCGCGGTTCGATCTGGATCGGGACGCCGTCGTCTATCAAAGCAGCCTTCGGGCATGTTGTCGATTTGCCGATCGGCGAAGCCCCTCGAGCAATTGGCTTTGGTGTCGCGCCAACACAGATCCACTGGGTATCTACAAGCGGCTGATGTGATTTCGGGCAGGCGGTCGTTGGCAACAATATTGCTCGAAAAAGCATCCATTTTGACTTTTTAGGGGGTTCGCGCCGAACATAGCGCTTGATCCGGTCTTCTTGAGATCAAAAACTAAAACGGATCAATGGGGCAGTCATGTCGGCAATCACATCGGCGCGTCGGTACGTCTTTGATACTTTTTTTGATATCGAGGGTAAGAGTCAGTTCGCGCGATCACTCGATAAATTCATTATTTGGCTGATAGTCGCCAATCTTGTTGCGCTGGCGATCGAACATATCCCGATACTGTATGCAACTCACGAGGCATCATTCGGAATATTCGATCGAATCTCGATCTACTTCTTCACATTGGAGTATGTGCTTCGTTTGTTCGCCGCTGGTGGTGATCCGCGATATCAAGGCAAGCGTTTTACAACTTTGCGTTTTGCAGCGACGCCGTTCGCACTGATCGATTTATTGGTTATTGCGCCCTACTGGCTGCATCTGCTCGGTATTATTGATCTCGATCTGAGAGCGCTACGGGCCCTTCGACTGTTGCGACTGTTGAAGTTGCTTCGAGACTTTGTACCCGCGGTCATCGAATTTAAGAAAATGAACGCCGGGCGAACACTGCGTCAGAAAGTCGATGCGTTGATGAACGATACGCCGACGTCGGGACGCCTGCATCATCAGCTTGATCTGATTTTCATCATGTTTATTGTCGCGAGCGTCGCGGCTGTTTTTCTGGAAACGATCCCGGCAGTTCATGATCCCCTAAAATTGGAATTTTACTGGTTTGACACCATCGCAATTGCTGTATTCACAGTTGAATACCTGCTGCGACTCTATGCAGCTGCAGAACAGGATCCAAGTCGCTCCAGTCTGGTGAGTCGCCTATCTTTCATAAAACGCCCCGGCAGCATCGTCGACCTAATCGCCATACTTCCCTATTACTTGCAGTTTTTGTTTGCGGTCGATTTGCGCTTCATCCGAATTCTTCGTGTGCTGCGTGTGCTCAAGCTCACGCGTTACAACACGGCACTGACGACGTTCAGGATGGTTCTAAGTCGTGAGAAGCGCGCTTTTGCCGCCGCAATGTTCGTGACCGTCCTGATCACCATTTTGTCGGGCGCGATTGTTTACGAATTCGAGCATGCGGTACAGCCAGAGAAGTTCGATACCATGCCGCGTGCTATGTATTGGGCGGTCATTACGTTGGCGAGCGTCGGATACGGCGATATCTCGCCGATCACCCCGATCGGTCAGGCCTTTACGATGGTGCTCGCGTTGCTC
>JACCDM011020774.1_pt1 | contig 20990 bp, 18 predicted proteins | sample 7445851 | NCBI WGS metagenome assembly JACCDM01 (sample SAMN15323438, study PRJNA562643) | freshwater metagenome | isolation source: river surface water | place: USA:Blue River Watershed | collected 2017-08-16
GGGTTGGGTGGCGGCAGGTGCCGCGGCCGAACCAACTAGAGGCGCAGTGCCATTGGAAACTTGCTCGATCAAGTTATTGATCAAATCAACTGACCCCCGTAGTGCCTTTGCAACCGGCACCTGCACATAAGGCTTTCCAGCGAAGCGGTCTTTGCCCCCAACCTCTAGGTCGACACAGAAGATTGCGATGTCTGCTTCGTCGATCCACTCTTGGCTCACTCGCTGAGCGCCGCCTGAACCCTGAGTCTCTACCTTGATTTCGTGGCCGAGTTCTTTGGCTGCTCGCTCAAGAGCCTCGGCGGCCATGTAGGTGTGTGCGATGCCGGTAATGCATGCGGTGACTGCAACGATTTTCATTAGTTCTGTACCTCTCGGGTTACGGTTTCGGCAATTGCCGCTGGATCGGTTTCGGCGCGAAGAGCGTCGTTGAACTCGTCATACATGATTTTGCGAGCCAGGCGGGCAAGAACTTCGAGGTGCGAGCCCTCGCTGCTGGCCGGAACTGCGATCAAAAAGATTAGGTTGCTCGGGCCGTCGTCGGCACCGAAATCAACACCGGCTGGAGCCACGCCAACTGCCACAGACGCAACCGAAACCAAATCGCTTTGCGCGTGTGGAATCGCCACGCCGCCTTCGAAACCGGTTGGAAAGTGTTCTTCACGCGCTGCCACTGCCGCAAGGTAAGGCTCGATCTCAGATAGGCGACCGGCAGACACTAGCCTCTCGGCAAGCTGGCGCACGGCATCCATCTTGTCTTTGGCTTCTAGGTTCAAAACTACGATTTCAGGAATCGTGATTGGTTGCGTCATAAGTTGATCACCAAGTCCTTAGCGGTTTGGGCTCGGTGAGTCGAGCAAGTTTCGGTAGCGGTTTTCTCGGAGGTTGGAATGGCGTTCGTGGCGCACATGTCGCACTCGGTCATAGCCGCGTCTCCCTCAGTTGAATCAACTCGCTGGTATCAAGATAGTAAGCGTTTACAAAAGACACGCGTAAGGTTACCAATTCGTGATAAACCACTTTTTGTGACGATATTTGTGTTTTCTGCGAAACGCTAACATTTCTTGGACTACCCTAAGGTTAAATTCGGATAGCTCGTGACATTTAGAGAGGCGAAGATGTCGTACCAAGCATCGGTTGAAGTTCTAGACCCCATCGGGCTGCACGCTCGTCCAGCTGGCCAAATAGTTAAATTGGTCAAAGAGATGGGGCTTGATGTGAAAATCGGCCCGGTCGGTGGAGAGCTCGTTTCGGCCAGTTCAGCACTGCGAATGATGGCGATGAAAGCCAAGACCGGAGAAAAACTCGCTCTGGTAATAGAGGGCGTTGATGACTCTAGAGGTATAGAAATCACCTCCCAAATTCAAGAATTCCTCAAGGGCTAACCAAACCGGTGTCAAATCAAAAAGTTCTGTCCGGTCTAGGCGTTGGCCTCAATTCGGTGGTGGGGCAAGTTTTCAAGGTGGCTCCGCACGCGGGTCTGCCCCCTCGTGCAAAGTCAAATGATGCCGATTCCGAAATGCCTGCGTTGCGGGCGGCAATCGGTTCGGTGGCCACCGACCTAGCCGCATTGGGGGAACGAGCCGGAGGAACCAGTGCCGAAATCTTTGAGGCCCTTACCTACCTGCTTGAAGATGAAGAACTTTTGGAACTCGCCGAGGCCAATATTGCAGAGGGCTGGAACGCAGGAAGCTCATATGCCATGGCGGTCGACGAGTTCGGCGAACTGCTAGGCAGTGACCCCACTTTTGCCGAGCGCGTAGCCGACCTACAAGATCTGTCGAAGCGAGTGCAGGCCAAACTTTCGGGAATCGAACTTTCACTTAACCTGCCAAGCGAGGGCTCGCTGATATTGGTGGGCGAAGACTTCTCACCAGCCGACACTGCGCAGTTCACCCCCGCCGTGAAGGGCGTCATAACCTCCAAGGGTGGCCCCACTTCTCACACTTCGATCATCTGCCGCTCACGCAACATTCCCGCCGTGGTCTCATGCGCTGCTGCAGACGAACTTGAGAATGGCGAATCGGTATTGGTTGACCCGGTTGGTGACCGCGTGATTATTGGGGGAACCGTAAGTGATGCGACAGCAGCCATTAGTTTCGTGGCAATAAATGAAGAGCCGATCATTGCAGTTCGTTCAAACATCGGCACGCTTGCTGATGCAGAAACCGCCGCCAGCACCCTTGCAGATGGTGTGGGGCTGTTTCGAACCGAACTTCTCTATCTGAGCGAGCGTTCTGCACCTAGCATCGAGCAGCAAACCGAGCAATACGCCAAAATCCTGGCCGCTGCGCCAGCCGGGCCCATCGTCGTTCGCACCATTGATGCCGGCAGCGACAAACCTGTTCCATTCTTGAATATGGGTGAAGAAGAGAACCCTGCACTCGGAGTTCGCGGCTACCGATTGATAGTTGAACATCGATCTTTCATCGAAAGCCAACTAGTGAGTCTCGAAGCGGCGCGGCAATCCACCGGACGTGACGTTTGGGTAATGGCGCCGATGATTGCCACGGTGCAGGAGGCTGCAGACTTTTGCGCTCTAGCGAAGGGCATCGGCAAATTCAAAGTCGGAATCATGGTCGAGACACCTTCAATAGCCGCGATGATTGGTGATCTCAAGGGCATCGTCGATTTCGTTTCGGTAGGAACGAACGACCTGTCTCAGTACTTATTCGCCGCCGACCGCATGAACCCTGCACTTGGAACACTGCTCACGCCATGGCAACCTGCCCTGATTCGCACGCTGGCTCGAATTGCCGATGCCGGAAAGTCGGCTGGCATCTCGGTGGGCGTATGTGGCGAAAGTGCAAGTGACCCGACTTTTGCAATCGTGCTAGCGGGCCTTGGAGTAAGTTCGGTCAGCGCATCCGCTTCACAGGTCGACGTGGTGGCAAAAGCGCTATCTTCGCTTGATCTTGCCAAGGCAAAAGAGGTTGCCAATTTGGCTCTCTCGGCGACGAGTGCCGAGGCTGCGAAAGCAGTCGTGCTAGCCGCGCTTGCTGGCTAGTTTTTCGCGTGAAGTAACAGTTCGCAACGAAACTAAAACTGCTCAACCGAATAGGTAGATTCGTTTCATGCCTATTTATGACAACATCACCCAGGTAGTCGGAAACACTCCGCTCGTTCGCGTCAACCGCATCATCAACGGCGGTGCCGAAGTTCTCGCCAAGCTCGAGTTCTACAACCCATCTTCTTCGGTCAAAGACCGCATCGGTATCGCAATGGTTGATGCCGCCGAAGCCTCGGGCGAACTGCAGCCCGGTGGCGCAATCGTCGAGGCAACCTCGGGTAACACCGGTATCGCCCTCGCCATGGTTGGTGCAGCCCGCGGCTACCGCGTGATTCTGACTATGCCCGACTCGATGTCTCGCGAGCGTCGTGCCCTGCTGCGCGCCTACGGTGCCGAGCTCGTGCTAACCCCAGCTGCCGAGGGCATGCGCGGAGCCGTTGCCAAAGCCGAAGAGATCGGTCTCAACGAAGGTGCCGTTCTGGTTCGTCAGTTCGCCAACAAGGCCAACCCAGAGATTCACCGCAAGACCACCGCACAAGAAATCTGGCGCGACACCAACGGTGAGGTCGCCGCACTCGTTGCCGGCATCGGCACCGGCGGAACCATCACAGGCGTCGGTCAGGTTCTGAAAGAGCTAAACCCAGATATCAAGATCGTCGCCGTTGAGCCGGCCGCTTCGCCGATTCTCAATGGCGGAACCCCAGCCGGCCACCCAATTCAGGGCATCGGCGCCAACTTCGTGCCAGAGGTTCTCGACACCAACGTTTACGACGAGGTCTTAGATGCACCGACCGAAGAGGCCGTCAAGTGGGCACGTCTCGCTGCCTCGGGTGAGGGCATTCTCGCCGGAATCTCATCTGGTGCAGCGCTGTGGGGTGCCAACCAGTTGGCTTCGCGCCCAGAGTTCGCCGGCAAGAAGATCGTCGTGATCATTCCTTCGTTCGGTGAGCGTTACCTTTCGACGATTCTCTACAAAGATCTGATCGAACTCGACAACTAGTCGCGAGCGATTCAATAAAAAGCTGCGACTACTGGGAATGTTTTTCTGCGCCTAGCAGTCTCAACTTATGAGCCTCCTAGCTCTTAGCCGGTCAAGAAATTGGCCGGCTTTTGCTCGTTTAGACTTGGGTTACTTTGATAAACATTCGTGAAGACATCCGCGCCGGGTTGGCTAAAGACCCATCGGTGCGCACAGGGTTCGAGCTACTGCTGACCTCACCAGGGCTGCACGCCGTTTGGGGCTACCGTTGCGCCAATCTGCTCTGGAAGTGGCGTCGACGCATTCTTGCCCGCATGCTTTCAAACTGGATGCGCTTTCTAACTGGCATCGAGATTCACCCGGGCGCAACCATCGGCCGTCGCTTCGTGATCGATCACGGAATGGGTGTGGTTATCGGCGAAACCTCGGTGATTGGCAACGATGTTTTGATCTATCACGGCGTAACCCTTGGCGGGCGCGAATTCACTCGCAACAAACGTCACCCGACCATCGGCAACAACGTCATGATTGGCGCAGAGTCGATCATTCTAGGCAACATCACCATCGGCGACTATGTGCAGATTGGCGCTGGCTCGGTGGTAACCAAAGATGTCGCACCGAACTCGGTGGTCATCGGTGGCAAGGTTCGCTAGCCGCTACTTCTTCCAACTCTTTGAAGCATATTTTTGACCGGCAACGGTCTGCTTTGCGATGCTCGCCGAGCTCACCTTAGAAATCGGGGCCTTGATCGTAACCGTGCCCGAGGCCGAAGTTGTCAATGTCACGTAACCCTTGCCCGAGACCTTCACCTTCACCTTCACGCCTTTGAGCGGAACGTAGTTCAGGTTGTCGAAGTTTGAGGTGACCTTCACCGTGGTGGCACCCGAACCGGCACTTGAGACCTTCATGGTCAAGGGCGCTTCACACGACTTGCGCTCTTTGAGCACATTGGTCGAGAAGGTCCACTTGGGTGTCGACGGCTTTTCGGCGAAGGCAACCTTGGCACCGTTTGCGTAGGTGACCGAGCCGGTGGTTAGGTTGGTTGGCACCAGGTAGATCCAAGGTTGGCCGGTCACTTTCACCTTGGCGCCGTTCTTGAACTTGTAGCTAGTGGTTGCTGTCGAACTTGAGCGAGACCATGTGATGTCATAGATTTTGCCATCACGAAGCAAAAAGCCGACACCCTTACCAACCGAGTTGGTGTAAGGCACTGCATCAGGCCCACCCTCTGGCATGATTCGGCAGGTGAAGGCGCTACCGGCATTTTTTGCAGTGGTGAACTGGATGATCGCCGAAGCCGACGAGGTCTGACCGGCAACGCTCTTGCCACCGACCACGTCGATGGTTGCACTTCGGCTTGAAGCCTCATAGATCCAAAGCTTCTTTGAGGCGTTCCAGGTGATGGTGCGAGGAATCGGGTCGTTGTAAGGAGTCTTGCGATAAATGATCTTCATCGACTTAATCGCCCTACCCGTTGCCTTAACCGATGCGGGCACTACGCCGGTTGACAGACCAGCCTCTTTGAGAATGTTCGCGTTCGACATGCTCAACCCGGTGCCACGCCCGGCAATCTTGGTTCCCTTGAGAAAGTCGCAGAACGGGTCTACGCAACCCGGGGCAAAAAACATCTCGCGAATGTCTTCGTTCGAGTTCACTCGGAGAACGTGCTTGGTGCGCGAAAGCAGCCCGAGCATGATCTCTCGTTCGAGGCTGCGGCCCGAAGCATAGACACGAACCTTGCCGAACTGGTCTAGCACCGGAAAGTCGGTTTCACGAAGGCTGCGAACAGGGCCAACCACCGCAGGCACCTTGTCTGTTCCGTACAGCGCAATGTGGCGGGTAAAACCGCGCTCAACCGGTTCGACATAAATAAGCGCCGCGGCCTTGAGACCTTTCAGCGGGTAGGCACCTTTTTGGTGAGCTGGCACCTTGACGGCCACCACGCCGCTCTCGCCAGGCACCACATCGGGTGAGGTTGAAAACGACTTGGGCGAACCAATGGCGTTGGCCGGCGAGACCAAACCGAGACCGGCCAACGTCAACACAATCGACGACGCCAGCAGTGTGCGACTTAGGCGAGCGGTCTTGCTCAAGTTCTGGCGTTTCATGCTCGATCTTTCAACAGAAGTGCAGCGATTTTCTTCAGTCGATACTCGGTGATCTGCTCGGATGCTCGATCAGAAGCAGGCAGTTCAGATACGTCGTTCAAGCAAATCACCGATGGTGGTCGCCGCAGCGCCAAGTCGACGATCTTGACTAGCCCAGACTTGGCATTGAGCACGATGTAGGAATACGTGAGTCGGCCGCCGATTACCGCCGCACCAGCGCTGTAACTCACAAAGTTGTGCAGCCATTCGGGCACCACGTCTTCGTCGGTTCTGAACTTGTTGCGGCTGGTCGCCTCTAGTGCCGAGCCAAAGTCGGCCCACATCTGCTGCATGGTCGACTTGCGCAGCGGGTGCGGTCCGTGCTGAATGCTTCGAGTAGAAACTCGCAGCCCGGCATCCAGAGCCAATTTCACTGTCTGCTGACGAGCTCGGTGAATGACGTCTGGCTGGTCTACCGAGAATCCGGGCAACGTGGTTCTGGTGTAACGCACTATCGGGCGACCAACCGAATCGAACCAAACTGTTGGCAACAGCGGCCGACCGAAGAGAATGTCGTCGTTGAGGTAGAGAAAGTGCTCGGCTAGCCCGTCGATGCGGTGCAGGTGCGAGGTGATGACGTGCGAGTTGAAGGTCGGCAGATATTCGGCCGGAATGAAGTCACGGTGATCGACGATGGTCACCTTGTCGGCGAGCTCACCAAGTTCGGGAGTCTGCCCATCGGTCACGAGCCAGATTCGATTGATCCACGGTGCGCTGCGCAGCAGTGTGGCGATCGAAAAATAGAGTTCGTTTCGGCTAGTAAAGCGGCTGGCCGATGTGCCGTGCGAGTCGCCCTCTGCCGAATGGGCACGCTTGCGCTCGAGCCACTTGGGGTCAGACCCGTCGACCCACAGGTAGACGGCGTCGATCTCGAAGTCAATGTCGTGAAAACTGTATTGCACCAACTTGCGGTCGAGTTCTAGCGATTCGGGTTTGGCATTAGAAGGGCCAATTTCACTAATCGAGCCGTTCCAACCTGGTGAAGCAAAGTTGCCGCGACGAGTTTCGGCCCAAATTTCTAGCGGTATGCTCGTGCTTTCGCTAACCTGCATTCCGGCCAGCGCTACCAACACTTGAATCTTGCCCTGCTTAATTTGGCTAACGGTGTTGTTCTGCAAACTGGCCAGCGGCTGCCAAGAAGATTCGAATGAAACACCCTGGGCAACGACATGTTGAAACAGGTCGAACCTCGGGTCGGCTAGCAGCCACTCGAGCATCTCGTCGGCGTCTGCCGAACGAACGCCAACCACGGCCACCTGCCAGTTGCTTGAAGGCACTGCAAACGCCGCTGGATGCTCGAGCACGGCTTTGCGAATGGCTCGCTGTGCCTTGTGAACCGAGGGGTGAATGCGATAGTTGATCCAGAATTGCCCATCGTCAAAGGCAAGCTTGGTGCGGTCGCGCGAAATGGCAAACAGCGATGACACCAGCGCTTTTTCGAGAACTGTGCCACCGATTCGGGTCAACATTTTTCGCATCTGGATCACCTCGCTTCTATCAAGTTTACGGCTGCGTATCGGCAGGCTTTTTAGAGTGACTGCACTACCGGTTGAGAGAACTTGGGGCAGGAATCAATCACTTCGCGGACCTTGCCCGACTGAGTCAAAACTCGGTCATACATGATGAGCGAGTGGCCAGGCTCGAACAACGGGTCAGACTCGGGCAGATACAGCACGTGCTCGGTTCCGTTCGATCTCAACATCATCAGGTTGATCGGGTGGTGTTTGAGGTAGTTAACGCGATCGGGTGTGAGTCTTCGCAGAACCACCTCGCTGTCTCCTGCGGTGATGGTTGGAATGACTCGAATGCTGCGCCAACGTAGCGACAGAATCGAACGCAAGGCAAAGTAGCCAAGCACAAAAATGCTGGTGGTGATTTGGTTGGTTGCCAGAACCAGCCGTTCGCCGCTGTTCACACTTAATCTCCAGAGCTCGGCGGCCACCGGTCGAATCGAACGACCGTTGAACGGGTCAGAGAAGTGAGTGAAAAGCTGCTCCACGTGAGTGCTGGCAGGTGACTTGGTTCGAGCGGGTGACCAGAGTCCGAGCATCCGCGCGCCCGAACGCAGGGCAAAGTTCAGGTAGCGCAACAACCTAAGTTTTGAACCACGCGAGGCAAACAAGCCTGGTTCGACAAAGTTCTTGCCGGCGAGGTATTGCGCGTGCAACTCTAGGGTGCGACGCAGTGCCGACTCAAAGCTCGTGTCATAGTTCGCGACATCGCCGTAGTAATAGTCGCGCAATCTGCGCAGCGGCCCGCCCTTGTCTTTTGCCAGCTTGGCGCTCTCGACAAGTTTGGTCTCGAGTTGCGCTAAGTCAGAAACCGCTAGCGGCTGCAGGGTTTTGAACAGTGCGACGTCTTCGACGAGTGCGCGTCGATCTTCGGGTTTTGTGATGATCAGGGGTTTGCCGGTGACCAACCAGTCATAAGCCACTGCCGAAACGTCTGTGATCATGACATCGAGCTGCCCAAGTTGCCAACCGAAAGTTGAACCGTCAACGTAGTGCCTGACCGTATTTGATGAGGAGTTGGCCGCCTTGATGATCGCGCGAATCTCGGCATCAGCCCTGCCGATTTTCGCATCGCGACTACCCGAAAGTGGATGCGGGCGATAAACCACCTGATGCCCGGCCGCGATTAGGCCCTGCACCAGAGCAACACCGTGGGTGTCGATCGAACTGTATCGAGTTGCTCGGGTCACGCCCTCCCAGGTTGGGGCGTAGAGAATCGACTGAACCTTTTGCGGCGGTGGTGTGTAGTCGCTTGGCACGGCAAGAATGTCGTTTATTTGCGGGCGACCGATGAACAAGATTCGTTCCGAATCGAACCCAGTGATGTTGCGCTGGACTCGGTCGGCGGCAGCTTGTCCGGCCGCAAAATAAAGGTCGTAGCGCTTTAGGGTGTTCTGATACATGTAAGCCTTGTCAGACTCACCGTGTGAAACCCAAACGTGTATTCCCGAGCGATACCTCAGGGCAAAAAAGTTTTTGGCATTTTGATTCGGGTAAAGCAGAACCTTCGGTTTGTTTTGGTTGAGAAACTCATGGATGCCCTCCTGCCCTTCAACGCGAAACGCGCTCAGCCCCGTTCCCCAGAGTTCTTCGTCGGCAAAGTTCGATGTGTAGAGCACACCGATCTTGAATTTTTGCGACATACGCTGCAGTGGCTGAATCCACTGACGCAGTTGGTAGAGGTTCTTCGTGCCAGCATCGAGAAAGACAAAGACAAAGTCCATGACTACCCCTAAGTTTGTTCGTTTGCTGACTAAGTCAATATCAACACCGATTTTGCTGCGGGGCGACGAGGGCGCCCCGATTCACAAAGACTTTTATAACTCAGATTGGGTTTGCTTAGTCGACCCAACTGGCGTGCGCTTGATGCCCGCGACCCTCGAGCTCTTGAGCTACCGTGGCGTTCAGCGCGAGCAGCTTTGGCGCCTGGTCGAAATAGCTCTTGGCCAGTTCGGCAGCCGCAACCAAATCGAGTTCTAAGGCCAACTCATCGGCCAAAATTTCAACCTGATGCACCTTCAGTTCTGGCAAAAGTTCGTTCTTTGCACGAAGCGATAGAGCGTGCACCATAAGTCGCTTGGCGATAGCAGCGTTCTCGCGGTTCAGTCGTGTGGCGTGACCGGCGGTTAGTAGCGCTTCAACCTGATCGGCCGGTTGACCCCAAGGATTCTCAAGAGCCGGCAAGTGGATGAGCGCAACAGAGCTGCCGTTGGTCGAGGCTTCGGTCACCTTGTGCAGCAGGTGCTCGAGCCATGCCGATTCGGATTCCAGGTCACCGATGATGACGAGATCGAACTCTTCGACACTGTCTTCGCCGTTGGCCGAGGCCACCGGAATCGGGAACGGCCGCTCGGTAACACCGCGTTCGAGGAACAGACCGTTTTCAACAGCGGAGTTTTGGTTGTGCCAGTCGGTGAACTTGCGAACATAGTCGCGACGAGCACCGACGATTCCACGAACCGTTGAGTTCTTGCCTCCACCAGTGAGTGATGCCGAGTGGTAGCGGGTGAGGCTGAGCAACCCGAGTCGAGCGATCGGCGCGCTGTCGGCGCCGAAGGTGGCCTGAATTCGGTGGTGGTATTCGGTGTCGGCACCGAATTTGACTTCGTCCCAGTAGCCGAGTTTTGAGAACACGGTGTCTTTTTCGAACAGTAGAGCCGATGAGTTTTGGCGCAGAATTTCTCGACCGAACTGGGCGAAGAAGGTCAGGTCTTCTTCGATTCGGGCACACTGGCTAAGGTTGGCAACCGTGCTCGGGTTGGCTCTCAGGTGCTCGATTTGCAACTGAATCTTTCGTGGGTGTGACCAGTCATCGGCATCGTGCACCGTGATGAAGTGGCCTTTGGCAACCTCCATGCCGAGGTTGCGGCAGCCATAGGCACCGCGGTTGACGTCTGAGGCGATGATTTTGAACCGGTCATCTTTCGCGGCAAACTTTCGCGCTTCGACCAAACTATTGTCGGTGCTGCAGTCGTCGACCACGATCACTTCGAGGTTGCGCCAGGTTTGAGCAGCCAGAGAGCGAAGGGCGGTTTCGATCCATTGCTCGGCATTGAAGAGCGGAACGATTACCGAAACCAATTCACCGTTGTTGATGAATTCTTCTTCGTCAACTCGGCAGTCAACCTGATCGAGTAAAGACTTGTGGGCATAGGCCTTGTTCAAGAACACCGGCTCGAGGTCGTTCTGAGCGAGGGCAGCATTTAGCCATTCAATCTGCAGTTGCGTAGCGATGTCATCGAGGCCTTCGATTTTCACCACCGACATCAGGCTCGAGGCCGCCAACAGCCCGTCTTGATTCTTGCGCCTCGAAGCCTCAGAAACCAGCAAGAAGAAATCAGGATGCACAAACTCACCGCGACTTCTCAAACCCTCGATTCGCAACACAAGTTCACGGTCGCTCGAAATGGCTTTGTCGCCGACCGCGGTGATTGATGAAAGGTGCGCGCTCGAGAGGGCCACCAACGAATCGAGCCCCGAAGTTAGACCCCAAGAGAGCAACTCGTTTAGCGCGCGGCGACGAGGGTTTGGCGGAGTGAGCGGGCCGTAAGCATATTTGGCTAGCTCTGAGAGGGCCATGGTGTCATAGCCCGCGCGAAGTTGGTTGAGGGTTAGGTCGAGTTTGTAGAACCAGGTTGCGTCGGCGAGCGCCTGTTGCAGGTCTATGAGCCTTGGGGCAAGAGCAGCTGGGTACTTTTTTGCCCGCTGGGTAGCAACCGCATTGCGCTCCTGCAGAACTGCAAGCGAGGCTGGAATCTCAGCCTTTTGAACCTGAAGGTCTAAGGCAAGGCGGCTCGTCTTGTAGTCGAGGCGCGACGCACGCACTTCAAGAAGTTCGCTATCACTAATGGCTTTGCGACACTGACGAAGTGCCCGTTCTACATCACCGAGAACGCGGTGGCCGCGGCTGTTCTTAAGCGCGGCGTGCGCCCGTGCGAGAGCATCTGAGGTTTGTCTGTCTAACTTGTGAATTCGATCTAGTCCACGCTCGATGCTCTCAAGAGTGCTGAACGAACGCTGAATCGATGCATCGACTTTTGAATTCACAGACAAGTCCAATCTAAACGTTCTTATGTACTCATTTTGCACGAGAAATTTACACTAGCCTTAACCAATGGCTATCACGGTGGTATTGGGTCAGGGTTACGTGGGGTTGCCACTTGCGCAAGCCCTCACAGAGATTGGCGACGAAGTCTTCGGCTTCGACGTCAACGAAAAGCTGGTTGCCGAACTGAATTCGGGCACGTCAAGAATCGACGACATAAGCAATCAAGACCTAAGCGTCATGATTTCCGCCGGTTACAAAGCCACCACCAACCCGGCCGACATCGCCAAGGCCGACAACATCGTCATCTGTGTGCCCACACCACTCTCAGACACCGGCGGCCCTGACATGTCTTATGTCGAATCGGCTTCAAACCTCGTTGCAGACAACATGAAGTCGGGGGCACTCGTGGTGCTCGAGTCGACCACCTACCCCGGAACCACCAGCAACTTTCTGAAACCAATAATCGAGGCAAAGGGCTTTGTTCTAGACGAGTCTTATCACTTGGCGTTCTCGCCAGAGCGAATCGACCCAGGTAACAAGCACTTCAATATTCGCAATACCCCGAAGATCGTGGGCGGCGAAAGTGCCGCTTCAGGCGACCGTGCATTCGAGTTCTACGACCGGTTCGTTGAAAAAGTTGTTCGCACCACCGGAACCAAAGAGGCCGAGACCGCAAAACTTCTCGAGAACACCTACCGTCACGTCAACATCGCTCTAATCAACGAGTTGGCTACCTACTGCCACTCGCTCGGTATCGACATCTGGGAGGTCGTCAAGGCGGCTTCGTCGAAACCCTATGGCTTTCAGGCGTTCTACCCGGGCCCAGGGGTCGGCGGTCACTGCATCCCCGTTGATCCGGCCTATCTGAGCTATGAGGTAAAGCGCAAACTGGGTGCAGATTTCAGATTTATCGAAGCCGCTATGGACATCAACCGTTCGATGCCAAACTACGTTGTCTCTCGAGTGCAAGAGTTGCTCAACAAACAGGGCAAGCCGCTCAAGGGCGCCAAGGTGCTTTTGCTCGGCATGACCTATAAGCCCGACATAGCCGACCTGCGCGAATCACCGAGCCTCGAAATCTTTGAAATTCTGCTCGACGAGCAAGCCGAAGTTTCGTTCTTTGACCCACACGCAACGAGACTTCGGGCAGCCGGTTCGGTTCACGAGACCGTAGGCGATCTTGAAGCATCACTGGCAGAGGCTGACGTTGCGATTTTGTTGCAGGCACACAAGGCATTCGACCTCGACAAGATTGCCGCCGGCACCAAGGTGTTGTTCGACACTCGCGGTGTTGCCACCGGCACCAGTGTGGTTCGCCTCTAAGCGAGTTGCCTGGCTAGTTTGCCAAATGCGCGCGTAGTTTCGATAAGAAGCGCGCGTAGGTTTCATCGGTGTAGTGAAATGGTGCTTCGCCCCACTTGTGATCTACCTTTGCGACAACCTCAGTCTGGTCAAGCTCAATGACCGGAACTCCGTGAGCGCGAATGTGGTCGAGGTAGAACACCGAATTGCTGTTGAAGTTGCGCGCTTTGCGGGCGCCGCCAGACACTTCTTCACCGAAAGAGTTGATCTTTGCCCAAGGCGTGGCATTTACGACCAAGCGCTGGCCGCCCAGCTCGTTCATAAACCGTTCAAAGGCAGCAACCCAAACTTGCTGGTTCTCGGGTGTGCCCCATGAGTACCTTGATCCAGGAGGTCGCGTCAAATCGTCGTATGCGCTGTTGCCAGATAAAAATTTGTTGGGTGCAATTTCGATGACTCCATTTCTCTCATCGCAGAGGTCCCAAACGACCACATCTGGCTGTCTTGATTGAATTGAACTTATGAGTGCTCCAGTGATGTCGCTAATCAGCATCTCGCGCTCGAATTTGGATTTTACCGAGTCGTAGTCGAAAGAAATCTCTTCTAGCGAGAGTCGCGACATGGCCGACGGCAGGGTGCATCTTGCGGTGTAGCCCACCAACTCAAAATCGTAATCGGCAAACCAGTCAACCGAGTCTCGGGTTACGCAACTGCCATAGATATAGACGCGAGTTGGCAACGTTCTACCTAAACGTTTTCTGTCGGGTTACGGCGAACAATCTCTTTGACACCCAAAACATGCCAGTCTTCTTTGGCAAACTTTGGCAGTGCATCTCGGCCAAGTCTTCTCAAAATGCCCTTGTATTTTTTGACAAAGGCGAAATCGCGATCCTGAAGCACTCCACTGAGAGCTCGCATTTGGTACTCGGAATATTCGTCGAGAACGTTCAGCAGGCTGGCATCGAGATTCTTTAGACCCTCACGTTTGTGAACAGCCAGGGCATAGTCGTAGAGTCTGGCCTCACGGTGCTTGAGGATTTTGTATTCGTGTCGCTCGGCAACCTTTCGCAGCTCAGCCACGTGCAGAAGCGAGAACTCTCGCGAGGCCCTTGGCGAGCGAACGATTGCCTCTAAAAATTCGTGCGTCGAACCAGAGATTCCGGCAGCGTTCAGAGCGTCTACCTGAATCGAGTCGTCGCGAAGACCTTCGGTGTAGAGGTTTTTAGGTGCATTTTCAGCTACCTCTGATTCTTCTGGCTCAACCTCGTCAAGTTCGATCGGGTGCAGCCAGTTGCGCTTGCGCGGAACCACCCAGAGTGTAAAGCCGCGCTTTTTGGCAGCTACCGCGAACCAGACATCTGCCATTCCTGGAGTGCCAATTTCGCTGTAGTCAAGTTTGAAGTAGCGCTGGTCGAAAAGCAGAGTGCCGGTGCCGACCATGTTGCAGGGTAGCAAGCAGTTGTTTTCTTCTTTGAAGTGCCAGAGATAACGACCCTTGAGAAGTTTTTCAACGCGACGGCCATAGGCAACCGCGTGCACCCCCACCGCGTGAGTGCCACCCAGAGCCTGCTGAAAGCTCAAGAGTCGTTCGATGTAGTTGCTGGGGTAGGCAATGTCGTCGTCGATGGTGGCGTATTTGGCGCAGTTGGTTTTGTCTAGAAAAAAGAACTTGCCGTTGTCGCGAACATCACCGTGGTCTTGAGATCGAGCGATCTGAATCTTTGGGTGCTTGAGAAATGCCGGCACTTGTTCGTAGTTATTTAGGTAGACGCCGATGCCCTTAACCTGAGGCAGCATTCCCTCGATCACCTGTTTGAGTGAGTCGACACGGGCGGGTATCGAGGCAAGACCAACGAAAACATCGGGCGTGGATGCTCGCTTCGCCGCATCGCCACCGAGCAGTCTGCGCTTTAGTTTGCGAGCCAGATTGAGCACGTTTACCCCGTTCTTGTTTTCATTTCAATCTTAGAGTTCTACACCGCTAAGGTTTGAGGCACAATTACCGAATGCAGAGTGAATACGACGTTGTGATTGTTGGAGGTGGGCACAACGGCCTAACCGCCGCCGCCTACTGTGCCAAAGCTGGCTTGAGCACGCTGGTTCTCGAGCGACTCGATACCTTTGGCGGTGCCGCGGTCTCTGCACAGGCCTTCGACGGAGTCGCCGCAAAGCTTTCGCGCTACAGCTATCTGGTAAGTCTGCTGCCGAAGCAAATCATCGAAGACCTCGGGCTCGACATCACGCTGGCCGAGCGTCGCTACTCCTCTTATACGCCGCTACCCGGCACCAACAAGGGGCTGCTGGTCGATAACCACGACGCGACCGCTACCGCAAACTCGTTCGGTTCGATCGGCGCGGCCGCCGACCAAGCGGCTTGGACCGACTTTTATGCCCAGACCACCAAGGCTGCCGAGGTGCTGTTCGACACGGTGACCAAGCCGCTTTCTAGGCGGGCGGATGTTCGCGCGGCGTTGGGCGCAGCATCCGAGTCTGACGACCTCTGGCAAATGTTGTTCGAACGCCCGATCGGCGAAACCATTGCCGAGCGTTTTGAAAGCGACCTGGTGCGCGGAGTTGTTTTGACCGATGCCCTGATTGGCACTTTCGCTCCGAACCTTGACGATTCACTCGCGGCCAATAAATGTTTTTTGTATCACGTGATCGGTGGCGGAACCGGCGACTGGAACATTCCGGTCGGTGGCATGGGCAGCGTGACGAACTCGATGCGCGAGGCAGCCGAACGTTTCGGCGCACACCTGCAGTCGGGTGCGACAGTCACACAGGTTGGCAGAGATGGCCAGGTTGAGTTCACTCGCGATGGGGTGACCGGCCGAGTGCAGGCAAAACGCGTGCTCGTGAATGCCGCACCCGCCGAGTTGGCCAAACTCACCGGTCGCACGGCCCAGCCGATCGAGGGTGCACAGGCCAAGGTGAACCTGCTGCTCAGCCGGCTTCCGAAACTCAAAGACACCGAGCTTGACCCCAAGGCCGCCTTCGGTGGCACCTTTCACATCAACGAGACTTGGTCGCAGTTGCAGACGGCGTTCGACGAGGCCGCCGCTAAAGAGATTCCGTCGCCACTCCCTTGTGAAATTTACTGTCACTCGCTAACCGACCCTTCGATTCTCGGCGAAGAGCTGCGCGCCTGTGGTGCTCAGACACTGACCGTGTTCGCGCTACACACGCCGCACCGACTGACCGATCGCTTCGACAATGACGAACTTCGCGATCGTCTTCAACAGGCCGTTATCGATTCGCTGAACTCGGTGCTCGCCGAGCCGATTGAATCGCTGATCTTGCGAGATGCAAACGGTGAACTTTGCATCGAGACGAAGACGACAAAAGATTTAGAGGACGCCCTGGGACTACCAGGCGGAAACATTTTTCACGAACCACTCAAGTGGCCGTTTGCCGAAGACACCGAGCCACTCGAAACCCCGGCTCAGCGTTGGGGCGTGGCAACCGAGCACGAAAACATCTTGCTGTGTGGCTCGGGGGCGAGGCGCGGTGGTGCGGTCAGCGGCATCGGTGGTCACAACGCAGCGGCCGCGGTTATCGAAGAACTGCTAGGTCGCTAGGCCCGAGCTGCTCGGCAGCTAGCGAACAACCTTCGCGGTCGACTTGGCATAAACACGAGCGACGTGGGGTGCAGTTCCCGTGGCCACGGTGTTTCCCACAACGTATTTTGAAGCATCCGCGCTCGACAACTTATATGTGCTCTTCGTGGCTCCAGCGATAACCGAGCAACCAAACGACTTCAGGTTGAGCGACGGTGACAACGAAGTGGGCTTGGCGCAGCGCCACCAACGATAGCTAACCTTCGCAACCGGGTATGCAACGGTTGTCGGTTTGGCGATGGCGAGAGTTTGACCCACCTTGGCTTTGCCAGAGACCGTGCCACCCTTGGTGATCGATGGCGCCTGCAGCACGAGTTCGGTACCCGTGGTTACCGACTTGATCAATACCCCGCGCTTGCTCACATCGATTCGCGCCGAAAGTTTGGCGCCCAAATCGGCATTCGAGTGCGTGTAGGTGGCGTTGGTTGCGCCGACGACTTCTTTTCCATTCTTCAACCACTGGAATGCGAACGATGCCTCGGGGCCCCAGTCACCGAGTGTCAGCGTGTGAACTTTCGAGGTAAAACTCGAGTTGTCTAGGCTCGGCCGCGGATAAAGCCGAGGGGCAACTAGGTACCATTCCGAAGAATTGCCCGCACGGTCCCAAACGCGCACCGGAAGCTTTTCGGTTGGCTTGCTAGCAGCAAAATTTGGGAGCAATGAACCGGCGACGTCAATGCTGTTGGCGAACGGTCGAAAAACCGATGGCCCACCGTAGCGAAACTCCACCCGAGCGAGCCCAGAGTGAGCATCCGAGCCGGTCATGGTTACGACGATTGTCGAGCCGATTCGTTCAACCAGCAGATCGCCGAGCTGCGGAGCCGTGTTGTCGAAACCAATCGAATCGGTGAACACAGCCGAGTAGGTCTGGTTTGCCAATTCGTAGCGAGCGTAGACAGAGACCTCTTGACCTGACTGACTTATCGGAAGCACCCAAGCAATGGGTTCGCCGAGATCTTGACTCACGGCTGCGGCAAAGTCATTCGAGTTCGATAACTCGACCGCTACCGCTTCGACCGGCGGGTTAGCCATGATGGTGACATCGGCAGACTTCGTGAAGGTTTGCCCATCTTGAATAACGATTCCTATTGGGGCCAGGGTGCGAAAAGCCGCCAGCTCGCTGTAGGTAGTGCCCAAATTGGTGGCCAGAACCGCACGCACAAAATAGAGGGTGTCTTGGCTGAGATTTGAAATCGTAACGTTGAACTCGTGGTCTTGGTTGTCGAGCGTCTGACCCCAATTCACTTTTTGATCGACTGCGAGTGTTGCAAACGAATAGTCGGTCGCGAGTTGAATCGAAAGAACCGGGGTGAGGCTCTGTGCGTTGGCAACCACACTGAACTGAACTTCGGTGGTGTCTACGGCAAGCACATCTGGCGAACTGACCGATGGGGTAGCAAGGGCTGCACTAGCCGAGCTTGAAAACCCGATGAGTGCCAGCACTAGGCCGAGGCCCGCAACGATTCTAAATTTGCGACCGTATTTCATGACTAAGCGTCCGATTCTTTTTCGACCGCTGCGCGCACCCTCGGCGCAACCTCTTCGGCATAGAGGCGAATCGTGTTCATGAGTTTCGAGTGCGGCATGGGCCCGTTGGCATATTTCAAATCGAAACGGGATGCTCCGACCGAGGTCACCGCGTGCACGATCTTGGCAGCCACCGTCTCGGGTGAGCCGACATACATCGAACCGTAGCGAACCTCAGACACGAAGTGGTCTTTGCTCGTCTCGCCCCAGCCACGCTCGCGCCCGATTCGACCGAACGATGCGAGGTAGCAGGGCCACATTTCTTCGATAGCCTGCTCGTCGGTTTCGGCGATGTGACCTGGCGAGTGAATCGACACCGGCAGTTCGGGTTTGCCCTGCTCGGCAAGAGCCATGCGATAGAGCTTTGAGAATGGCGCAAATCTGGCCGGGTCTCCGCCGATGATTGCGAGCGCCAATGGAATGCCCAGGCGAGCCGCACGCATTACAGATTCGGGGCTGCCACCAACACCAACGCGAATTCCGATTGAGCCCCGCTCGGTCTTGGGGTAAACCTCTTGATTGATTAGCGGCGGTCTCACCGACCCCGACCAGGTAACCGGTTTTTCTTTAAGCAGTTGCATGAGCAACTCGAGCTTTTCTTCAAATAGTTGCGCGTAGTCGCTCAGTTGGTAGCCGAATAGAGGGAACGACTCGGTGAACGAGCCTCGCCCCGCGGTGATTTCTGCGCGGCCGTTGCTCAGCGCGTCGATGGTTGCAAATCGTTGGTAAACGCGAATCGGATCTTCGCTCGAGAGAACCGTGACGCCGGTGCCCAAAGTGATGCGCGAGGTGCGCGTGGCGATACCCGCCAAAATCGTGTCTGGTGCCGAAACGGCAAAATCATCGCGGTGGTGCTCGCCGATTGTGAAGGCGTCGAGCCCTAGTTGCTCGGCATAGACGGCCTGCTCGACGATGTCGCGAATGACCTGACCGGCGCTCTGCGGCTTGCCTTGGTCGTCGACATTCATGTCACCAAAAGTGTCTAGGCCAAATCTGATCTTCGTCATGCTCTCTCCAAATAGCTCAAGATAATTGTGAACGCCTCGACCTGCGTTTTTAGCTCCATCGTCGGTTTGCCAGAAAACTCGGCTGACTGCTCAGGCACAAGCGGCACATGAATGAAACCCGACCGCACGCCGGTATCGGCCAGCAACTCCTGCATCACATAAAAGATGTGGTTGCAAACGAATGTTCCAGCCGAGTTCGAACTCTCAGCCGAGATACCCGCGGCTGCGAGTTGCTCGAGCAGAGCATCCACTGGCAATGTGCTCGTCAGTTCGGCTTCGCCTTCGCTCGAAATCGAATGGCCGGTTCGAATCTCACCCGAGTTGTCGGCGAGGCTAGCGTTGTCTAGGTTCTGAGCGCGGGTTTCAATAGAGATGGATGCTCTGCCCTCGGCCTGCCCGATGCACACAACTGTGTGGGGCTGATGTTCGGTGATCAGCGCTTTTAGGCGCTCGGCGGCCTGCTCGTATTCAACTGGCAACACCTCTAAAACGAGCTGTTTGGCGAGGTCTGCGGCGGCGAGCGCTTTGATAATCAGCTGCGATGGGTTGAGAGTTGAGCCGGCGAAGGGTTCAAAACCGGTGACTAAGATGGGCACCTTTCAACACTATTGCCGATTCGGCGGGCACAAGCGAAAAATACGTTACGCAAACGTTATGACCGTTTTGAAACAACTCTCAGTGTTTTCACAGTTGTTCAAATGATGTAAGCCGCTTTACGCCGGTCCTGGTCGGCAAATAAGTTTGTGCACGGCCAGAGCCTTTATTGACTTACACCGTAGTAATTGATCAATGAAAGGTATTAGACAAATATGGAATTCCTTAATGAAGGCCAGTATCTGGCCATCTACAACATGCTCTCTTTGGGCATTGCCAGCATGACTTTCACCGCGCTGTTCCTCTGGATCGCCCGTGACCGCGTGCTACCTCGCTACAGAACAGCAATCATGGTTTCGGCTTCGGTCACCTCGATTGCTGCGTACCACTACTTCAGAATGTTCGACTCGTTCAACGAGGCTTATGGTCCAGTTGGCCACCGCGTCGAAGGTGCTGAGTACAACGTTGGTTACCGCTACGTGGACTGGTTCCTAACCGTTCCACTGCTTCTTGTTGAAGTGGTTGCGGTTCTCGCGCTAGCTCGCGCCGTTCAGTCTTCGTTGCTGAAGCGCCTCGTGCCTGCCGCTGCCCTGATGATCGCGCTTGGCTACCCAGGCGATGCTCGCCTAGACAACGTCTTCGGTCTCGTCCTGCACCCGTCGGTGTGGGGTCTGCTATCGACCATTCCTTTCGTCTACATTCTGTGGGTGCTACTGGTCGAACTTGGCAAGAGCCTCGAGCGTCAATCAGAAGCAGTAAAGAAGAAGGTAAACGCTCTTCGCGTTCTACTGTTTGCATCATGGGGTGTCTACCCAATCTCATTCATCTTCAGCATGAACGGTGAACTAGATGGTAACGGCTTCATGCTTCGCGAGATCGGTTACAGCATCGCTGACATCACCGCTAAGTGTGTCTTCGGTCTGATCATTTACTCGATCGCCCGCATCAAGTCTGCAGAAGACAGCAAAGAGTTCGCCGCAAGCGAGTTCAAGGACTAATCAACGACTAGTCGAGAAGGTGGGAGGGTGCGCAAGTGCCCTCCCATTTTTCTTGAGATAGGAACCCAGATGACCACTTCAACTCAACGAACCCGCGCCGTGCTCACCGCCGGAAGCCTAGTATTCGGCGCAAGCGCACTGCTGCTTGTGATAGCGCCCGCGCTTTTCAACGAGCTACTAGGGCTCACCCCAACGCCAGACCTCGATTGGGCGATGCGAATGATTGGCATAACCCTCGTGGCACTGGCTGGCA
>JACCDM011252654.1_pt1 | contig 20976 bp, 20 predicted proteins | sample 7445851 | NCBI WGS metagenome assembly JACCDM01 (sample SAMN15323438, study PRJNA562643) | freshwater metagenome | isolation source: river surface water | place: USA:Blue River Watershed | collected 2017-08-16
ATGGCATCAAGGAAATCGGTGTTTTTGCTGGATACCATTTCTCGAAGGTAGGTGGCAATAAATAAGAGGTCGAATAATCATCGAAGAAAACAATCTTTAATTTCCGACCGTAGCGAACCATGGAATGAAAATTATTCAAGGTATGATCCATCCGCTTTCCAGAAGCCCAAACGACGTTGACTGCCGGATACCCTTCCGCTAATAAATACTCAAAAGCTTTCTCTAAATCTGTTAAATTCTGGTCGGGCGTATGTACTTTCTGAAAAGGATAGTCACTAAAATCCTGTACATGTGCATGATCAAAATCGCCTAACCACACATCTACTTTAATCCCCAAAGAAATAACGCGTTCCAATGCGCCATCCAACACGACTACTGTAGGCGACCATTCTAGCAATTGGTCCAGTATATCCATTGAACAGACTTCCCCATTCGCGATGATCAGCGCGGGTTCTTGCTTATCTCGAATGATGTGATGTGAGGACATATTAGGCGTTAAAATCGGATTTACCACCCGACTTTGAAATCAATTTTGTTTCCTTGATAACGATTCCTTTGGAAACGGATTTACACATGTCGTAGATTGTTAAGGCTGCCACAGAGGCGCCAACTAGTGCTTCCATTTCAACTCCGGTTTTGGCCTCGAGCCGACAAATACACGTGATCACAATTTGATCAGCGTGAACTTCCGTTTCAAATTTACAGGAGTCTAATCCGAGTGGATGGCATAAGGGGATTAAATCTGAAGTCTTTTTGGCAGCCATGGTCCCGGCGATTACGGCCGTTTGAAGGATACTTCCTTTTTTATTTTGCCAACCAGCCGCTTCGAAATGTTGGACGATCTCCTCACCCAAATACACGATGGATTGCGCTTTTGCTTCACGTACTGTTTCGTTTTTGGCGCTAACATCTACCATACCAGGGGTACCATCAGCTTGTAGGTGGGAAAAATCGGTTGACATATACGTTTCAAATTTAGCACACGAAAATACGGGAGATTTGGCAATTTTTAGCGAAATTTATCAAATACGTAAACCAACAAACATGATCAGCCCCATTGAAGCGATTGCCCTATTAAAAAATATAACCATTCCATTCCGGACTGAAAAATTACCCTTAGCGAAAACATTGGGCATGAACTTGGCTGAAAAGATTGTAGCGGACCGTGATTTTCCGCCGTTTGATCGTGTGATGATGGATGGGATTGCGGTTAAAGATATCACCGCTCCCACCTGGAAAATCGAAGGTGTATTGTTCGCAGGAGAACCCGTGAAAGCAATCAAAAAAATAGATGGCGCCTTGGAAATCATGACTGGAGCAACTGCACCCAAAGGCACAGAGGCCATCATTAAAATAGAGGATCTCAGCATCGAGAAAAAAATTGCTACCTACATTGGGAAAACACCATTAACCAAAGGTCAATTTATACATACACAAGGAATGGATGCCAAAGAAGGCTCTATTTTAGTGAAAAAACGGACTAAAATCGGACCCATCGAAATTGCCATCGCGGCAACAGTAGGCAAAGCACACATTGAGGTAGAATCGAAACCACATGTACATATTTTCTCCACAGGTGATGAAATCGTAGGACTTCACGAGACACCCGCTGCGCATCAAATTCGCAGTTCAAATGTCATGATGATCAAGTCGGTTTTACTCTCCAAAGGTTTTAAGGCAAATTCCAGCCATTTGCCAGATTCGGCTGAAAAAATCAAGGTGAACCTGGAAAAGGTATTGGAGTCGAATGACATAATTTTATTATCTGGCGGTGTTTCAGCAGGTAAAAAAGATTTCATTCCCGAGGTGCTAACAGAGGCTGGATTTAAAACTATTTTTCACAAGATTGCCCAAAAACCGGGCAAACCGATGCTTGTGGCTACGCGACCAGACGGCAAAGTGGTCTTTGCTTTTCCAGGCAATCCGATTTCGACATTAACTTGTTTCTGGGTTTACTTCCTGCCATGGGTTTCTGGCGATTTTCCCGAATATGCAGAAAAAGATATTAAATTTTTACCAAAGCCTTCGGCTGAGTTAGATCAATGGATTCCCGTGGAAAATGGCGAGACCGTGGCACAAAATGGCTCAGGTGATTTAATTAATTGGTCAAAAGCGGATGGCCTGGTTTGGCAAAAAGCGGGACAGAAAGACACGAAATTGCCCTTTATTCCACTAAAATAAACGCGTATGGAACTGAAGCTTCATCAATTCGACTTGCCGCTCAAACATACATTTACGATCACGCATGAATCACGTGACGTCCAGCCCACCCTCATCGTTGAGTTGAGTTGGCATGGGAAAAGCGGTTACGGTGAAGCGACAGAAACACCCTATTACGGAGTCTCCATGGAAAAAATGGTGTCTCAAATTGAAAGTATCAGACATCTATTGCCGCATGACATCCTTCCCCACCCCACGGATTTCTGGAAGATGCTTTCCAAAACTTTATTAGATGAACATCCTTTCGCGTTATGTGCATTGGATGTCGCTTATTGGGATTTATGGGGCAAAACCCACAACAAACCATTGTATGAAATTTGGGGATTGGATACTTCTAATAATCCAATCACTGATTACACGATCGGGATTGATACCGTTGAAAAAATGGTTTCCAAAATGCGAGAAATGCCATTTCCTTTGTATAAAATCAAACTAGGAACGGACCAAGATTTAGATATCGTTGAAGCTTTGCGAAAAGAAACGGATGCTGTTTTTCGAGTAGATGCTAAGACTGCTTGGTCACCCGAACAAACGATTTATTTTGCGCCTGAATTGCAAAAATTGGGTGTTGAATTTATTGAACAGCCATTGAAGGCAGCTAATTGGGACGGAATGAAGAAAGTTTTCAAGGAATCCGCATTGCCAATTATCGCAGATGAGTCGTGTATTTTGGAAGAAGATGTAGCCAAATGTGCAGGCTATTTTCATGGGGTGAACATCAAACTCATGAAATGTGGTGGCTTGACTCCAGCTATGCGCATGATTAAGGAGGCAAAAAAACTTGGCTTGAAAGTAATGGTGGGCTGCATGACCGAATCGACAATCGGCTGTTCAGCCATTGCCCAATTGCTTCCCTTGTTGGACTATGTCGACATGGACGGCTGTTTATTAGTTGATGATCAAATCTCCCGCGGTATCACCATTGATTACGGGACGGTAAGCTATGCACGAGCCGCTGGCACAGGAGCAGAATTAATTCGAAAATAATGTCCTACCAAATCCACCAAAATAGCATTCCAGATCGCCTCGTGTCATTCGAAGGCAAGGAGTACCGTTGGCTTGGAGGAACAAACTACCTAAACATTGGTACACATCCACTCTTTCAAGAAAAATTACAGGAAGGGATTCGGATTTTTAATCAAAATTGGGGCAGTTCCCGATTGAATAATTTCCGCATGGATGTGTGGGAAAATTTAGAAGATGTTTTGGCGAAACGCTTTGATGTGGAAGCGGCGGCATTATGCAGTTCAGGACTTTTAGCGGGACAAACAGTGATGCAATATATCGCCCAAAAGTATCCCGCAGCTGCGATTAGCTTGGCGCCGAAAACCCATCCAGCCTTATGGCGTCATCCGCACATGCCAGCTCCAGGAGAATTTTCAGCTTGGAAAAAAGACGCTCAAATACTCTGTATGGATGGCATTGGGGCACCGTGGGTCGAGGAATTTTTGACCGGATTTGAGCACCAATTATCCGAATCTCAGATCTTGATTGTAGATGAATCACATCGATTGGGTATTGTGTCCACGCGGATCCAAACGCCCGCACATTTGATCCAAACTAGTTCGCTTTCCAAGGCTTTTGGCATTCCCGCTGGGATAATTTTAGGTTCAAAGGAGGTGATCACAGCGATTAAAACTGACCCATTCTGGGTGGGTGGTTCCCCCGCAAATCCAGCCTATGCGTATGCCTGTTTGCATGCGCAAGAGGCCTATGATGAACGGATCAAGCAATCACAAGCACTTGCTAAAGCATTTACACAAAATACCCTGTCTGTAAATTACATCAAAAACTATCCCGCATTTAGCTCGGCAGATCCTGCGTTATTTGCGCATTTAAAATCCCATGGATTTTTATGCAATCAATTCGCCTATCCTGACCCGAAAGCACCACCGATTTGCAAAGCAATTTTACCTGCATGCATGCATATGCAAGATTTAGAAGATCTTAGTCAAGCCCTCAATTCATATGAAAAAGCTTAGTCTCGCAATGTTCATGGGTATCATGACTAGCGCAATGACCCTTGCCCAAGATAATGTCATTGAACGATTACTAAGTTCGAACCCAGCTTATTTCAAAAAGCTGACCGATAATCCATCCAAGTACCGATTGCAAATTTTATATACGCAAATCGACCGGGATGTTACGAATAAGCCAACATTCACCACGCATGCCTACAGGGTCGATGCCAATGAATATTTTTATCCGGCTAGTACCGTGAAATTAGCCGCGAGTGTGTTGGCTTTGGAGAAGGTTAATCGCCTTAAAATTGACAAATCAACGACATTTCAAACTTTAAAAAATAGGCCCACGCAACTGGAAGTGCTCACAGATACGAGCGCAGCGAATGGAAAACCAAGTATTGCTCATTACATCAAAAAGATATTGTTAGTTTCAGATAACGAAGCATATAACCGATTGTATGAATTTTTAGGCCAAAAAGACTTTAATCAAATCATGGCCTCGAAAGGATTTGAGGGCGTTCGATTTACCCATAGATTGCAAACATCCATCCCCTTACTTGAAAACCAATATACAAATCCGGTGCAATTTGTTAATGATCAAGGGAATGTTTTGTTTCACCAAAAGGAACGGTTCAATAAAAAGCAAATTCAATCACCCAATCCCTGGCAAACGATTCTAGGCAAAGGAGTGATGAATGACTCGGGGCGAATTACCATGCATCCGGTTACGTTTGGATTAAAAAATTCGTTTCCCCTGCTGGCCCAACATGATTTCCTGAAACGATTGATGTTTCCTGAATCCTTCGCGAAAAAGAACCGATTTAAGTTGACGAACGATGATTATGCGTTTTTATATCGCTACCTATCGGAGTACCCTACTGAGTCCAAAAAGCCTACTTATTCAGCCGACAGTACCATTGGTCCTGCATATTGTAAATTTTTGTATTATGGCGGAGCGACACATGCCCGGATAAATCCGGATGTACGCATTTTTAATAAAGTAGGCGATGCCTATGGATTTTTACTAGACAATGCCTATTTCGTCGACTTCAAAAATAAGGTAGAATTTATGGTCACCGCCACCATTTATTGCAATGAGGATGAAATTTTCAATGATGATGTGTATGAATATGAAACCATTGGCTTTCCCTTTTTTAAACAATTGGGGGAAGTGATTTACCAATATGAATTAGGTCGTCCTAAAGCGAATCTCCCGAATCTGGACTACTTAAAATTTACGTATTCTGATTAAATACGTGCATTACACATTTCGAGCTGCTTTTTTGTAGGAATATGTCAGTACAATTACGCCGAAAAGTACGGCAGGAATAGAAAGTATTTGGCCCATATTTAAGGTCAAATTATTCTCAAATGAACTCTGATTTTCTTTTAAAAACTCATAGAAAAAACGAAGTGTGAATAGGATAATCATAAAATATCCAGTCATCAATCCTTCTTGGGTATCTTTCTTTTTCTTTGACCAAAACCACATCAATAAGGCAAAAATTACCAGGCAAGATAAGGCCTCGTATAATTGAGAAGGGTGACGTGCTAACACTAAACTCGGGTCACCTGAAATATTAAATTCGGTATCCTTTAAAAATCTGAAGCCCCAAGGCAGGTCGGTCGGTTTGCCAATAATCTCTGAATTCATCAAATTTCCCATGCGGATGCAAAAGCCAGCAAAAGCTACCGCTGGAGTGATGCGATCTGTGATGTACAGGTAGGATTGACCTGGGTTCTTTCTAGCGTATAAATAAAATGCTGTAAACAAACCGATCGCCGCACCATGCGAAGCAAGACCAGAAAAAGGAGGCGTGATCATCTGAAGAAAAAATCGAATGGGATCTGCCTGTAATAGAGGAAATTCATAGAAAAAATAATGACCCGCTCGGGCACCTACGATAGTAGCTACCATGGTATACATTAATAACTGGTCTGCTTGTTCTGTTGATTTACCCTCTTGCTTGAACATATAGCTAACAATGCGAAAGCCGGCGAGAAATGCAGTAGCAAAAAATAAGCCATACCACCGCACAGGAAAACCAAAAAGGTCAAAAATAGTCGGATCTGGACTCCAAGAAATAGATGCTATGAGCATGGACGTTTAGTTTGGATGCTCAAAAATAAGGGAAAAATTAAGAATTAGCGTCCTACTTTTTTAACGATTACCTGAATTGTCTTTTTAACAACTTTGGCAGGATATAAGCGGCTAGGTAAACCCAATGCCATAACGGAACCACTGAGTAAGGAAAAAGTAACCAGAAGCAATGCTTTTTTAAGGTGCATAGTTTGTGATGATTTGGAAATACAAAACTAAGTAAACTTTTAGTACTTTGCAATGCAAGGTACTGTATGAATTTAAATATTTTTAAAATCGGAAACAAAGATGCATTAACATGCGAATGGGTTGCATGCATGATCTGCGCATAAAATCTTGCGGATGTAAGCCTTTTACACTTATTTTGAAGCTTATGCAAGAAATCGAGCCATCTTACCAGTGGGAATCTATTTACAATGCGGCACACGATAAAAAATCGCCGTTTTATGGCCGTTCGTATTCTCAAACAGAATATGAACATGATATCTATGGCTATTACATTCATCCATTATGGGATGAAATCGATTCTGAAACGTTGTATTGCAAGATACTTTTTACTGATTATCAAAAACAATACAGCATTATCGAGCTCTTTGGTGAGTGGAACGACACCTTACATAATGATATCATGTTGTTCAAACGCCAGGTCATCGATCATTTACTAGCTGCGGGAATTAAGCACTTTATCTTGCTAGGTGAAAATGTATTCAATTTTCATGGCAGTTTTGAAGACGATTATTATGCCGAATGGTTCGAAGAGGTAGAAGATGGCTGGATAGCCGCTTTGCAATTTGCGCCATTTGTGGAGGAGGAATGGAAAAAATACCACGTGGATTATTACATCAATTTTGGCGGAAATTTACATGTCCCCCACTGGCGGACCTTGAAACCAGAGGTACTATTTACCGGAATTCAACACATTTTAGCCCGAAGATTAAACTAAATTTTAAAAGCAGGATACTAATTACCCAATCAAATCCTAACTTGTAAACTCAAGCAATAAAAACCTATGAAAAAATTAATATTACTCAGTTTAATGGCTGTATCCTTCGGATCATTAGCCCAAAAACAAGATTCTCGTTACTATGAAATGCGTATATACTACTGCCACCCTGGCCGTCTGGACGCGTTGATCAGTCGGTTTACCAACCACACCACAAAGATTTTCGAACGTCATGGCATGACCAACGTAGGTTACTGGATTCCCAATAACAATACAGAAAATGCCTTGTATTACATCCTGTCGTACCCAAGCCAAGTGGAACGCGATTCTTCCTGGAAGCGTTTTGGCCGGGATCCAGAATGGAAGGAAGTCGCTAGAAAATCGGAAGAATCAGGCAAGATTGTGGCTAAGGTGACAAGTGTATTCATGCAAGCGACTGATTTTAGCCCGAAAATTAAACCATCGAAAGCGGCGGAAGACCGGACATTTGAAATGCGCACGTATACTGCCATGCCGGATAAATTACCAAATGTACTAGCCCGTTTTAGAGATCATACGACTAAGTTGTTTAAAAAACACGGCATGGATAACATTGCCTACTTTACAACCTTACCCAAAGATGGTTCGCCAAGCAAGTTGTTGTATTTCCTTGCCCACAAAAGTGAAGCTGCAGGAAAAGCGAGTTTTGACGCATTCCGTTTGGACCCGAAATGGCTAGCGGTGAAAGAAGCCTCTGAAAAGGACGGTAAAATTGTGGACAAGGTCGAAACCATGTACATGAGCCCGACGAATTTCTCAACTATACGATAAAATCCTATCTTTGCGCGTGGATAATCATCCACGCGCAGATTTATGGAATGGATTAAACAAGGTAACATTTTCAACGCTTGCCACGCTCAAGTACCCATTGTAGACACGCATCACGATGGATTTTGGCGTATCTATTATTCCAAAAGAGAAAATCGCGGTCCAAGCAAACCCTATTATTTCGATGTGGAAGCGGGTAATCCGGCTAACATCCTTCGGCAATGCGAGGGCCCTATTTTAGAACCTGGTGCTCGTGGAAGTTTTGATTGGGCAGGTGTCATGCCCACTGAAATTTGGCAGGTCGGTGACATAAAATACCTCTATTACATCGGTTGGGCTAATCGCATCGACGTACCTTACCATAACAATCTCGGGCTAGCCATCAGCAAAGATCAAGGTGAGACTTGGGAAAAATTTTCTACCGGTCCCGTGTTTGCTACTTCCCACCGAGAACCTGGCTATGTAGGAACCATTTCGATAATCCAGAAGGACAATCTCTTTTACGGGTATTATTTATCTTGCCGCCAATGGGAAGAATTAAATGGGCGCATCGAACCCATTTACGATATTAAAATTGCTACATCTGAAAATTTGATCGACTGGACTCCGCTAAACAAGACAGCTGTGGGCTTAGAGGCCGGCGAGGGAGGCATCTCAAAAGCCTCTGTACTAGCGCTAAATGGCAAATATTACCTTTGGTATGCCATTCGTAAATCGACGAATTACCGGGAGGATCCCGCTAATTCCTACCGCATCAAATGTGCCGTAAGCACCGATTTACACACATGGACAAAAATCGAAACCGCGGGACTTGATATCTCACCCGCAAGTACCTGGGAAAATATCATGGTTGAATACCCACATGTCTTTACAAGTAACCAACAAACCTATATGTTTTACAATGGCAATGGATTTGGTGAAACGGGCATTGGATTTGCAACCTTATCCTAATCCGATGAACTATAGCTATTTAGATAAAGACGTTTTTGGAAATCCGCATCTAGCGGATCAACCTAAATTAAGTATTTGCCTAATTACCTATAAACATGCAAATTACATTCGGACATGCTTGGACAATATCCTAAGCCAAGAGGTTAATTTTAGCTATGAAATCCTACTTGGGGAAGATCATTCGCCCGATGAAACGGCTTCGATTGTTGCAAATTACGCGACCCAACACCCCACAAAAATCAAAGCATTTATTCGTCCAGAAAATGTAGGCGGAAAAGCTAATTTCCTACATTGTTTCTTACAGTGTCGTGGGGAATATGTCATCTTCATTGAAGGAGACGATTATTGGACCGACAACACTAAACTGCAACAACAAGTTGATTTTCTGGACGCCCACCCACACGCTTCTGCTTGTTTTCACAATGCTGAAATTGTGTATGAAGATTCCAGTGGACGTCCCAATGAACTTATAAATGGCCCAGAGCAAGCTGAATGGACGAATACAGCTGATTTTTTAACTGAAAAAGAAGCCTGGTTTATGGCTACTGCAAGTGTGATGATGCGGCGCCGTTATGTGTCTACCCTGCCAGCATGGTTTGTGGATTGCAAAAGCGGAGACATTCCCATGTATGTGATTTTAGCTGAAAAAGGACCCATTGGGTACATCAACAAATGCATGTCGGTATACCGCAAAAACCTTGGCGGGCAAAGTTTCACCGACAATACAAAATCAAAAGATTTTATTCAGAATCGGATATTCATGTATTCAAAAATAAATGAATACACCGCGCATAGATACAATTCATCCATTCGAACTATTTTAGGCGATTACCATCTTTTATTGATCAATTGCCATGAACATAAATCCGCGTTCTTTACCAAGATCTATCATCTTTTTATCGCCTATTATATGTTCAATGAGTTTAGTTTTAGGAAATTCAAATGGCTTGTTAGGGACAACCTGATTACACCTGAAAATACGCTAGCTTACCTCAACTTCCGAAGCAAATTAAACCGACTGATCGGTAAATAAATACCTTTTTTATCGATTTGGATTTTTGCACAAAAAAAGGCAACTTTATGCCAAAGCACCTAGCTTAAACCTATTCCATATGAAACTCAATTACACGCGGCTGATGATCGCCGTTTCCTGCCTTAGCATGCTAGGAATCAGTGCCTTTCAAGTAACTTCAGCCTCACGTTCAGCAATTAGTTCAGACTCATTGAACCAATTTCACGCCAATTTAGTCATACATCCCGAAGTTCAAATCACGACATTTGCCACCGAGCCGATGTTGAAAAATCCCACCAATATGGACATCGATTCCAAAGGGAGAGTTTGGATTACAGAGGCCTATAATTACCGACCAGCCATTAGCGGAAATCCTACGAATCCGCAAGGTGATCGCATCTTAATTTTAGAGGATACGAATGGAGATGGGGTGGCAGATTCACAGAAAATCTTTTACCAATCCCCTGAATTAAATGCCCCATTGGGCATTTGCGTTTTGGATTCAATGGTCATTGTTTCGCAAAGCCCCTATATATGGAAAATGTTTGACGACAACCGGGATGGAAAGGCTGACCGCAAAGAAATTCTATTTCAAGGAATCGGCGGTGAACAGCATGATCATGGCGCCCATGCATTTTCATTCGGTCCCGATGGAAAATTATATTTCAACATAGGAAATGAAGGAAAACAATTACTCGATGCGAAGGGAAAACCGGTACTAGATCAAGATGGAGATCCCATCGGACCGACAAAATACAAGCAAGGCATGGTTTTTCGCTGCAACCTAGACGGAACACAAGTGGAATGCCTAGGTCATAATTTCCGAAATAATTTCGAAGTAGCGGTTGATTCATATGGTGGACTTTGGCAGTCGGACAACGACGATGATGGTAACAAAGGCGTTCGTATAAATGCCGTATTTGAACACGGAAACTACGGCTATACGGATGAAATGACGGGTGCAGGGTGGTCGGCAAATCGCACGAACATCGAATCTGAAATCCCGTTGAGACACTGGCATCTGAACGATCCAGGATCCATGCCAAATTTATTGCAAACAGGCTCTGGATCACCTACGGGCATGCTCATCTACGAAGGGAATTTATTGCCCTCCGTTTTTCAAGGGCAAATGCTCCATTCGGATGCTGGCCCGAACGTGGTTCGTGCATATCCCGTAAATCCGAAAGGAGCTGGCTATGAGGCACGTATTGTGAATTTAATTGATGGCTCGAAAGACCAATGGTTCCGCCCGGCCGATGTAACTGTGGCACCGGATGGATCTGTTTTTGTGGCCGATTGGTATGATCCGGGCGTAGGTGGTCACCAGGCTGGAGACCAAACCAAAGGGCGAATCTACCGCATAGCGCCCAAAGGACATGCCTACCGTGTCCCGGCTCTTGATTTAACGAGTCCAGCTGGAGCATTAGCAGCCTTAAATAATCCAAACTTAGCCACACGCTACTTAGGGTATCAAAAACTAAAGCAATTCGGACTGGCGGGACTAGCGCAGGCGTATGCGACTGAACAAAATCCACGCTTAAAAGCACGCGCATTATGGATGTTGACCCAAGGTCCGCAAGGAGCGACTTACATTGAAAAAGCGATTCAAGACGTAAATCCAGATTTTCGCATGTTGGGCATTCGCGCCATGAAACGGCTCCCATTTACAAGCTGGTTGGCCCATGCCCAAAAACTTCAAAATGATTCAAATGCTCAAGTTAGACGTGAATTGGCGATTTCCTTGCGTCATATAGCTTCGCCGGAGGCAGATGTCATATGGACGAAACTTGCACTACAATATGAGGCAGGTGACCGGTGGTATTTAGAGGCCTTGGGTATCGGAGCGGATGGAAATTGGGAGCAGAGGTTCAACGCGTATGCGGCAACGGGCTCGATGCATCGGGATGTTATTTGGCGGGCTCGTACGGCAAAAACTGTACCTTTTTTAAGTCAATATATCCGCGAAGCAAAACCTTTGGATGAAAAATTACGCTATTTCAGAGCTTTTGATTTTGTGCCTGGAAATGAAAAATCTGTGCAATTGATGCAGATTATCAATGAGTCTATGCAAAAGGATCCTGCCATGGCGATGGTTGCCCTGCGGCATATTTCAGCGGAATATGTTCAACAAAATCCCGCCGCACGTAAAACCGTCATCAGTATGTTAGCGCGTGTGCAGGGAAATGAATATTTAGAATTGATTGAGAAATATAATTTATCGGAATTGTCCCCTAGCCTATTAAACGATCTTTTGGCGGGTAAGAATAGTCGAAATACAACTAAAGCGCTATACGCATTAAATGCAGGCAATCTGATTCAAAAGAAATTTGATACAGGAACGAATGCGCAAAAAAGAGCGATCATCGAAGGGGTTCGTTGGCAAGGAAATAAAGAAAGTCTTCACTTACTTTTAACTGCCGTAAAAGGCACCTCATACGACTCATTTGTTCGCCGGGATGCGGCGCGCGGACTTGGCAATTCGTACCCGAATGGGGAAGATTTGGTCTTAAGTTCTTTAAAGAATAAGGATATTCCGACTGAATTTATTCCTTCGGTCATAGAATCCGTAAGCAAAGCATGGCGGAAAGGTGTACGAATCGAGGCAAATAGTTACTTAACTGGAGCAAATGTTCAGGCGAAGGTGAAGCATCCTCCATTAAATGATTTACTTACTAAAAGAGGCATCGTAGCCTCAGGTAAAAAAGTGTTTGTCGATCAATGTTCTATGTGCCACCAAGTAGCGAATGAAGGTATTGATTTTGGCCCTAAACTAACTGAAATTGGATCTAAATTATCGCGGGAAGGCATGTATATGTCGGTGCTTCATCCCAATGCCGGTATCGGTTTTGGATATGAAACATTTGAAATAACAACCAAAAAAGGAGATACTTACCAAGGAATCATCGTTTCTAAAAATGAAACAGATATTCTAATGCGCCTACCGGGTGGTGTTACGCAAAATTTTAAAACATCGACACTAAAATCAGTTAAACAATTGCCAAACTCGATGATGCCCGAAGGGCTAGCAGATGGCATGTCGACGCAGGAATTAGTTGACTTAATGGAATACTTAAACACGCTAAAGAAAAAATAAAATGGATCGCAGACATTTCGCTCAGCTCCTAGGAGCTGGATTTTTAACGACAGGCTTGAGTCAATCGGCACACGCAAAATCGCCAGCACAGGCACCATTTAACTTAAAATATGCACCTCATTTTGGTATGTTTCAGCAGCATGCTGGCAAGGATGAGATCGACCAGTTAAAATTCATGCACGAGATGGGTTTCCGGGCATTGGAAGACAATGACCTGATGGGGAGACCTGTAGAAACGCAAGTGAAGATAGGCGAAACCTTAGCGCGACTTGGCATGGATATGGGAGTATTTGTTATCAAATTCGATGGATTTTTTGACAAGTCACACATGACCACGGGAGATAAAACGTGGACAGATATGTTTTTGCAGGCCTGTCACAAGGCGGTTGAAACATCGAAACGCGTGAATGCCAAATGGGCAACCGTCGTACCCGGCAATTTCAGCCGGCAATTACCAATGGGAATTCAAACTGGAAATGTCATTGAGGTCCTAAAACGAGGTGCCGAAATTTTAGAACCGCATCGCTTGACGATGGTATTAGAGCCATTAAGCGACAATCCAGATTTATTTTTACGCTATTCCGATCAAACTTACAGTATTTGCAAGGGCGTCGACAGCCCATCATGCAAAATTCTTTTTGATATATACCACATGCAACGGAATGAGGGTAATTTAATAGCCAATATGAATCGGTGCTGGGATGAAATCGCCTACATTCAAATAGGCGATAACCCCGGACGTAAGGAACCTGGTACAGGAGAAGTTAATTACCAAAACATCTTCAAACACCTAAAAACCAAAGGATATCAAGGCGTTTTAGGGATGGAGCATGGTAATTTCCATCCAGGAAAAGATGGTGAGATAAAATTAATTGAGGCGTATCGCAAGGCAGATCTTGTCTAATTCAGAAATTATTTAGATATTAGCCTAATTATTTAATAAATCACAATGGAAGCAGCATTTAAAGCCATTAATGATCAAACGCGGCGAGATATTTTACAGTTACTCGTGGATGGCCCACGTAACGCTGGAGATATTGCTAATCAGTTTCAAATGACGAAACCCAGTATTTCGCATCACTTGGATCTACTTAAACAAGCTTCGTTGATAGCAGCAGAAAAAAAGGGACAATTTATCCTGTATTCATTAAACAAAGAAGGATTTGCCCAAATGCATCAGTGGTTTCAAGGATTTGCAACGCACTTTGAATTCCCCAAGCCAAAAATCAGATTATAAAATAAAAACGGTATTTTTGCCCAAAATATAGATACGTATGTGTGCTCAACTTGCCCCATCATTTTCATTTATTGCCTCAGAAGTGCCAAGTGAATTTATTGGCCTCGGCGTAATTCAGTTACCTCCACGAAATTTCTTCCAATCAATAGGTGATTATTTTTCGGAAAAATCAGGTAAACAACGTATTTCCTTCATGGCCTTGGGTGCGCATGAAATCAAGAAAATTCATACCCAAGGGCCAAATGTTTTAGAGGCGACTAATATCCCTAAAAATTTGATCGAATCTATTTCAATCCGGGAGGATAAGACTTCAGACGGTCTTGTTTCCATCTCGCACATTGACATTGTAGCATGTATTTCAGTTGACAAAAATGGCAACAAAAAAATGAAATCACATTATTTCAAATTAATGCCTGCTTTACTCGGAGAGAACACCTCCCCGGTTCAAAACATCACTGAAATAACAACAGCGCATACCTCAAAAAAAGCGATCATTGAAACATTAACAGCTTGGAAGCAGGCGATTGAAGCCTAATTATTCCATCGCTTTTTGCACGTCCAAATCCAATAAATCTTTGGATTTGTAAGCCACAATGGAAACTAAAACCAATGTGGCACAAGCTCCCAATATCACGGAAGGTACCGTTCCAAAAAATTTCGCTGCCACACCCGACTCAAAGGCGCCCATTTCATTCGATGTGCTGACAAAAACTCCATTGACCGAGGATACACGCCCACGCATCTCATCCGGCGTAAACACCCGCAAGACCGTTTGACGAATCACCACACTCACCGAATCGAACGCTCCCGTGAAAAATAAGGCAATTACTGAAATCCAGAAATTAGTTGACAAACCAAAAACAAACGTAGCGAGTCCAAAACCTGCGATGGCCAACAATAAATTTCGCCATGCATGTTTTAATGGAGGAAAATAGAGCATCAACAGCATGGTTAGTACGGCACCTACTGAGGGAGCCGCCCGAAGCACACCCAAGCCCTCGGCACCCACGCGTAAAATATCTTCCGCATAGACCGGTAAAATGGCAATCACGCCCCCAAACAAGACAGAAAACAAGTCAAGTGAAATTGCATACAAGATAATCTTCGTCTTAAAAACATAGGTAATCCCCTCACGTAAACTTAGCCAAATCGAATCATGCTGGGTGTTTTTAGCCGGAATAGGCCGACTATCAATAAAAAATAAACACACAAGCACGATGAGTAACAATCCAATCACGGTCATCAAAGAGCCCGCTAAGCCTGCATAAGCATACAAAAAGCCAGCAACACCTGGACCTAAAATTGACCCCAATTGCCAAAACGAACTATTCCAAGTAGCGGCATTCGCAAAAACTTCTTTCGGTACTAAAAATGGATTCAAAGAGGAAGCTGCCGGACTGAAAAACCCCTTCGCCAACCCGATTAAAAAAATGACAAAATAAATCGCATAAATATGAAAATTGGCATCCTGAGTATCCAACTGCAAAGCAGAATAGAGCAATAAACACGAGCCCAAAATAATTACCAGCAATGAGTTTTGCATGATTTTTTTCTTATCTCGGTTATCAGCAAAATGTCCGCCAAACAAAACCAACGAAATATAAGGAACAGCTTCAGCCAGGCCAATCAAACCCAAGGCCAATGGATTATGCGTTAAATGGTAGATTTCATACGCAAGAATCACTTCCTGCATTAATAAGGCAATCGTAAAAAATGTATTTCCCGTCACATAAGCCCTAAATTCTGGGTACCGCAGCGCCTGATAGGCATCCTTATTTTTAAAATAGCTCATATACGAAATAAAATATTGGACTCAGAAAGGCAAGTTCCCCCACCCAACGATACCGTAAATTGGGACTAAAATAATAAATCCCCACATGAATGCCTTGAATTAACGCCAAACTCATACATAGCTCAAGCGAGAACTGAGTTAAAATGCAAGCTAATAGTCCTAAAAGCGGCCATTGAAGACCCAAAAAAATGTATCGAAAATTTTGCTTCCCCTCCAGCCAAGAGAACAACGATAAGTTCATCCATGCCAGTAAAATTACGTGAATGTAGATAAGCCAACTAAACCGATCTACCGCCAAACAAGGCAAAAACAATCCGCTCGCATATAAAATAGCGGTAAATAATTCCTTGGGAAGCCACGTGCGACTCCCGTAACGCAACAAAATACCATACATAGCCATGCAGAGACTTAGGAGACAACCTAAGCGTATCAAATCAATAGATAATTGCGTTAAAAAAAAGAGTAGTGTAGCAAACAACAAGAGAATAAACCAACGAATACCCACATAAAATTGTTGATGAAACAAATGAATCACATCCGACGGCTGACCCATTGCATTATCAACTTGCCTATCAGCCAAATAAATTATCCAAACAGAAATACCCAAAACTACATGTTCCTGCCAAGGCTGTAAACTACCCACCAAGGCATGCCAAAACATCGCTTGCATCAATAGCGCACCTAAAACGACATCTAAGCTGATGAGATGAAAGGCTCTAAAAAAGCGCATCCTTTCTTTTTTCTACATGTATTTCATCCCCTATTGCCAGTTTACCTAATAAAACCGGTACCGCTTGTTGGCCAAAATAAACCTTATTATTCACCTGACGAAATGTAGTTAATGCAGCTAGTACCGCCTTACCTACTTCCCCAGTCGAAGGTTCTACGTTGACTAATTGGCATCGCGCACAAGGTTTTGCACCCAAAAGTTTAACGGGCCCCACAGAAAAGTCTAACCACGAATCCTCTTCGAAAGCGTCTATTCCTGACACGATTACGTTCGCACGAAAGCGCATCCAATCAAATGTATGACCAAGTTTTTGTTCAACGGCCTGATAAGAAGCTTCGGAAGCGATTAAAATAGGAAGTGAATCAGCGAAGGAGCTTTGTTTTGACCCCTCAGTTTGGTACTTCGTTTCGATTTCGCGTGGCGCATCGGGTTGAATTTGAACCAAGCGAACTGACTCATGTAATAATTCTGAAAACCAAGCAGAAATGCCATCAATCACCTCCCGCACATGTATTTGATCGTCCCAAAGCGATACATCTACCCATTCCCCAAGTGCTGGAGTGGGCGATAAAATACGATGTGTCTGGGTAATTTTATCCCGAATTAGGTAATCATCCCCATACAATTTCAATTCAAATCGCGTAAGATCTGGTCGCGTACGTTGTGTGATAAATTTTCCTGAATCAGAAACTAGCATAAACCTACGGTCTCCCACCAAACCCAATGCGTCCACATTCACCTCCTGCAACGCAACAGGACCTAAAGATTTGATGGGGAAAATGACAATTTGAGTAACAAAAGGCGTAGACATCTTGCAAATTAGTAATTTCAGAAATAAAATCACTATCACGACTTGTAGGCTAGTTCCTTCGAAATCTGAATCAAAAGTGCTATGTTTGTCCTTTGCCTCTTAATATTAACCTATGAAACTAGTTGGCTTACCCCTCTCCCTCCTATTCATTAGCTTAGCGGGATCCCTTTCAGCTCAGACACAAGAAACATTGCGTTTAGAGGAAGCGATTCAACAAGGATTACAAAATCAATTTTCGATTCAGATTGCCAAAAAGCGTGAGAAGATTGCAGCAAACGACAATACATTGGGGAATGCAGGATTTTTGCCAACAATCACGGGAACGACAACTAAGAACTATGCGATTTCCGGCCTAAACCAAGAATTTTTTGGTGGCTTACGTCCACCATTAAACCAAAGTGGCGTACGTTCAAATTCAAGTAATGCGGGTATGGCCATGGCCTGGACCTTGTATGATGGCAAGGGGATGTTTATTTTAAAAGATAGATTTAGTGAATTACAACAGTTAGGGGCCCAACAAACTGAAACTTCCATTGAAAACTTGATTGCCTTAATTAGCACAACATATTATGACATCATTCGTCAGGAATTACGTGTAAACAACTTCAAAAAAGGGCTTGAAATCTCCAATGACCGCCTAAAACTAGCCAAAGATCGCTATGAAGTTGGCCAAGGCTCTAAAGTAGATTTTTACTCCGCACAGGTGGACTACAATGAAGACAAGGCACTTTTGCTCGCCCAAGAACAATCCTTTTTAAATACGAAAATTGGTTTTAACGCCCTGCTCGTGCGTGCCATGCAAACTGATTTCAAGGTACTATCGGTCATCGATTTGTTGCCTAAATTGTCGCTCACGGAGTTACGTGAATTAGCATTAAAGCAAAATCCAACATTGTTGTCTGCCATTGTCAACAAACGCATATCGGATTTAGATATCAAGAGTACACAAAGTTTACAAATGCCGCAAATTGATTTACTAGCAGGTTACAACATGAATCAGGTGGAGAATGGAGCTGGTTTTGGTGTACAACGAGGTACGAGCAATGCGTTCAATTATGGACTACGTGCAACGATCAATATTTTCGATGGGTATAATCAAAAACGACGCGTACAAAATGCAAAAATCAATGCTGAAATTGCCCAATTGCAAGTAGAAGATCTTAAAAACTCATTAAACGCTTCATTGGAACGCGCCTATGTAACCTATGAAAATGCGTTAAATCTGATCAATTTAGAAACTGAAAATTATACGATTGCCAAGCAAAACATTGATATTGCTTTTGATCGATTCAAAGTGGGGATTGCAACTTCGTATGAACTTCGTGAAGTACAGCGAAATGCTGTGGCGGCTGAAACACGTTTGATTGAAGCAAAATTTGCTGCGAAATCAGCTGAAATTGAATTGATTCGGTTGAGCGGCGGAATCCTATAATCCCTGCTCCTCATTTAATTGCTGCTGGTACAAATCGTAATACAATTTCTTACCTGCCATTAATTGCTTGTGCGTGCCCTCTTCGACTAATTTTCCATCCTGAAGCACAAAAATTCGACTTGCTAATTTCGCTGAGGAAACGCGATGCGAGATGATTAAACTCGTCTTATCTTCCATAATGCGACGCAGATGAGCCAGAATTTTATGTTCTGTGTGGGTATCTACAGCAGAGAGACAATCATCCAAAACCAAGATTCGTGGACTTTTTGCTAGCGCACGTGCCAGCGAAACGCGTTGTTTTTGACCTCCTGAAAGTGTCACCCCACGTTCGCCCAATAAAGTCTCATATTGCTCTGGAAATTCCATGATGTTATCATGTACATCCGCAAAACGTGCAGCTTGATGCATCTCCTCATCCGTTAAATCATCCTGACCAAATCGAATGTTCTCCGCAATCGATGTGGAAAACAAGAAGACATCCTGTGGTACAAAGCCAAGATGTTTACGGACATGCTGAATATCCCAATCTTTCAAGGATATGCCATCCAACATTATTTCTCCAGCGGAAGGATCATAAAAACGAGCCATCAATAGCGCAATCGTACTTTTACCCGAACCTGTAGTGCCCAATAAGGCCACGGCCTCGCCTGTTTCAATTTCCAAGTTTATATCTTGTAAAACTACGCGATCTGATCCAGGATAGGTAAAATACACGTTTTTGAACGTCCACCTGCCTTGTATCTCCTGTGAAATTTGCTTTCCGGGCACGAGCTCCGACCGGATATTCAAAAACTCATTGATCCGCTTTTGCGAAGCCGCGGCACGCTGAATTTGCGAACTCGTCCAGCCAAGGGCAGTGACAGGCCAGGTCAGCATAAAAACGTACATAATGAATTCGGTAATATTTCCGATCGTCATCCGACCAGCCATAACTTCTTTGGAACCGATAAAGACGACTAACAAAGTTGAAAAACCTACCAACAAAGAAATTAGTGGCGTAAATAGAGAATCAATCCGAACTAAGTCCAAGGACTTTCGTCGGTAGTTAGCTGACGCCTCGGCAAATGAGGCAACAGATTGCTTCTCACGTACAAAAGATTTCAAGACACGAATACCTGAAAAAGCTTCTTGCGCAAATGTAGATATTGAAGATAAGCCAGCTTGTATCTCCTCAGATTTTTGAATAATCAACGAATTCACATAATAAATACTGAACGAGAGTATGGGCAGCGGGAGCAGCACATACCACATCAAGGTAGGACTAACATGCCACATGTAATAAATGACCAAGGTAAATACAGAGATCAAATTGAGCCCATACATCATACTAGGCCCCACATACATGCGAACTTTACTTACATCTTCGGAGATGCGCGCCATCAAATCCCCCGTATTTTGCTGGCGGTAAAAAGATAAAGGCAAAGTCTGGTAATGTGCATAAATCTCCTGCTTCATTTCGAATTCGATATGCCGCGACATGACAATGAGCGTTTGACGTACCAAGAACAAAAACACCCCTTTAATGAAAGCCATTAAGACAATCAAAAATCCATAATAGAAAATTGTACTAGCAAAAACCTCATAGAAAGCTGTCTGAATAGCAAAACCCTTAAATAGGAAATAAATGTCTATGGTTTCTGTGACCAGATCGAGAGCGAACCGGACAAGCTGGGCAGGGACAACGCCGAAAAAATTAGATCCAAATGTGAAGATGATTCCCAAAAAGAGTAACCATTTGTACCGCCAAAAAAATGTATTGAGATGACCTAATGCGCCCATGAAAATATTAATCAAACAAAGATAGCCCCTTTTTCAAATTAAAATAGTTAATTTTGTCTTTTCAAAAACAGAACGCTCTTTAATTTCGGATGGTAAACAGAAG
>JACCDM011759231.1_pt1 | contig 20925 bp, 18 predicted proteins | sample 7445851 | NCBI WGS metagenome assembly JACCDM01 (sample SAMN15323438, study PRJNA562643) | freshwater metagenome | isolation source: river surface water | place: USA:Blue River Watershed | collected 2017-08-16
AATGAGCGCTTAATGAGCTCAATGCCATACGAATGATTTGCTCTTCAGAGGGGCAGTCCATTGCCGGCACTAAAAAAGTAGTTTCGGTAATTGAGTGGTTTTGATTAGCGCTCATATCGATAATGTAGCAGAACTAATGAGTGTCGTTTAAAACGACATCTTAAGTAACCACCATAGATGACTTACTGAAGTAGAAACGAAAAAACCACCCGAAGGTGGTTTGTAGAATCTTGGTGGCCCGGGGCGGAACCAAAATATCAATCATGTCGGTTTTCCCGACAAATGATCATGAGTCGCTAATAGTCAGTAGGATTCGCACCGTGATGTCATGATTTTGATGATCACTTACAGTAGGGAATATTGATGACCTTGGGAGTTAGTGTCGAATGAACCCGAGAGGTTTGGCCTGCCCAGCACGATTCGAACGTGCGACCTACGCCTTAGAAGCTCAGAAAATCGATAATTTCGACAGTATTCTTAACATGTTAGACCTAGCCAAATCAGGTGTAGTTTAGGCAGTCAGTTTACTGGCATCTAATGGCATCTATTGCGGGTCATATGGCATCGACATATGACTTAATGGCAAACAATGGAGGTTATATCTAGATCAATGGAGAAATGTCGGGAAAACCGACAAATATAAAACTAACCAAAGGTGATTTAGCTTTGACTAGGACAAATAGTTAAGTTATCCACTGTCACTGTGGGTAACTTGGTATTAATTGAATATATATCTATATCAATCAATCTCGTAAGTTGTTTGCTTATTATTTAAGCAGATCAATAACGCCTTGCAATAATGGTCCGACACCAAATTTTGCATCAATGAATGGGTACAACTAATTTGTCGGGAAAACCGACAAATAATATTTAATCTCTATGAATTAAGTAAATAATTATTGTTATTAATACCGCAAGTAATCCAGCAAAAAAATTACCCAATTCAAATGCTATCCCCAAGAAAAAACTCGAAGAAAAAGCAATAAGACAAAAGAAAAATATTTGAAATCTCGTCAATGGCTCTAAGCTCTGACTATCAAACATAACTACTCCTATTTACAAACTACCCTTTAGACCGACCCAATCAGAGGGTTTATTTAGATTCAAAAATTGAAATGGGTTATCAAATAAAACGGGTTTAGCTCCGATATCGTTCAACCATTCAATAACTTTTGCACCACCACTTTCCAAATAATCTTTAACCCCTAAAGAAACCTCAGCATCAAGCAAGCAACATAAAGGGTGGGATTGATTGCTATCATCAGACTTGACTGCAGCGTAAACAGCTTTCAAATTGCTGTTCAACATGTATTGCTTCAATTTACTAAAAAGATCCGATGGGAAAAATGGAGTATCACAGGGAACTACACCCAAGTATGGAGTTTCAATTTTTTCAACAACAGCTTCCAGCCCAGCCAAAGGTCCAGCAAAGTAATCGCGTAAATCTTTCACTACAGGATATCCAAAACTTGCATAATCATCCCCGTGATGATTTGCACTAATATAGATCTGCCCAACTTGCTTTTTTAATTTATTAATAATGTGCGCAATCATTGGTTGATCATTTAAACCAATCAAACCTTTATCTACCCCACCCATCCTAGTAGATAAACCACCAGACAGAATTAAGCCAGTAATTGAAAAGTCAACCATCACTTATATTGCACCCACAAAATCTCTCGGAACCATTCTGGGATGACTAGGTTTTTGCCTATCAGGGGTGCCAATACTAATAAAACACAAAGGATCTTCTTCATCAGTTAATTTGAATAACTTTCTAATAGGATCTGTATACATTGACTGACCTGAAGTTGGTGATGAGCCATAGCCTAATGAATGTGCCATTAATAAAACATTCTGAACGGCACAACCAGCTGAAACATACCTCTCTCCTAGAGGAATTTTTGGATCTAACCCTCTAGCATTGATCACCACTAACATCAAAAAAGGTGCTCTGTGAGCCTTACTTTTTGCATCATTAATCTGTTGAGTTGTGGCTAAACTATCTCGCGCAAACAAAGACTCCGAAAAAGCATCAGCCAATAACTCACGAGATGTGTTTTTGCAAATCACAAACCGCCAAGGTCTTATTAATCCATGATCTGGAGCAGAAGCCGCAGCAGAAAAAATCAGCTCTAATTCTTGATCATTAGGGCCAGGCTCAAATAATCTTTTAGGCAATATTGATCGTCTTGTAGTAATCAACATTTCAGCAAAGTCGGTGATTAAAGATTCTTCCGTCATATTCATTGACAGCCACAGTCATCGTGTTTTAAATATGGTCCCGTTCCACAACTATCAGCAACGTGTGAAGATATAAATTGCCCTTTTTCCACATCAAATACTTGAACTTCACCATCTTCGATTACATAGTACCAACCATGCAATGTCAGTCTTTTCTGTTCAACAGCAGTACGAACCATTGGGTAATCCATCAACCTCTCCAACTGAAGAATAATTGACCTTTGTTCAACGCGGCGCAAAGCTTCACTGGTCTGACAAACAGGCAGCAGCGCCTCATCTATAAGACTCAACCAAGCTTTTAAATTAATAGCATTATCGGGAACCCCCTCATAAGCTGATTTCACCGCACCACAATGACTATGACCACAAACAACAATCCTATCTACCTTTAGTTGCAAAACAGCAAACTCAATACCTGCCGCAGTGCCATGAATACCATAAGAGCCATCGTACGGCGGCACGATTGCACCTACATTTCTCAAAATAAATAAATCACCAGGCCCAGTACCAGTCAATAAATAAGGAACAATACGAGAATCAGAGCAACCTAAAAATAGTGTTTTAGGTTGCTGCCCTTTGTTGATTAAAACTTGAAATTCTTCACGATGAGCTGGAAAGTACTCTGTTTGGAATTTTCTTAATCGCTCAAGTAACTCATCGGGCATGACGATATCTCAATTATCTGCGGCCAATACCAAGCTTTCTACTACGCACAATCTGGTAAGGTCTTGTCAAATAAGTGACTGACGCAAAACCACTCCAAATATGGACTAAACGCGTAAAAGGAAAGATTAAAAAGATCGACATTCCCAAAAACATATGGGCTCTAAATATCCAATCAACATCTGCTAACAATTCAACAGCACCGCCTCTGAAAGTAACAATTCTTTGGCCCCACTCAGCGAGTTTTATCATCATTGAACCGTCTAAATGTTGAGCAGACAAAGGTATAGTTGCCAAACCAAGCAACAGTTGAAACCATAAAATTACAGCAATTAAAATATCGCTTGCCTTGGATGTAGCCCTGATTCTGTCATCAGTTAAACGACGGTGTAGCAAAATTGTCAACCCGGCAAATCCGAATGCTCCTGCAATGCCCCCGCTAACCATCGCCATCAACTGTTTATCACCGGCAGAAATAAAATGCTCATACAAAAAATGAGGCGTCAACATTCCAAAAAAGTGTCCAAAAAATAAAAATAAGACTCCAATATGAAACAAAACACTTCCCAGTCTCAACTGTTTTGACCTGAGCAATTGACTTGAATCGCTTTTCCAAGAATATTGATCTCTATCAAAGCGAATTAAACTTCCCACCAAAAAAACGGTCATGCAAATATATGGATATAAACCAAATATAAAAGTATCTATGTATTTCATGTTCGCACTCCTTGGGCATTTTCTCTTTTAACAAAATGAACAGGCTGAACATCTTCTGGTTTGCTCTGTCCTTTTGTGCTACATCCACCGAATGCTTCGGGCTCCGCCCACTCTTCATCGATAGTAGCTTCTACAGGCTTTAATTCAACTAACTTAACTTTGCCACCAGAAAAATCTATGGCTGCAGCAATAATCCACGCATATAAACTATTTCTTTTGGCTAAGCTCGTATATAAAGCATCAAAAATATGTGTCATTTCTGATAAAAATGACTTTGAAGTTTTTTCATCTAGAGTTGATGCAAACTCAAGCACAATTGCCAAGTGGTCTGGCAACTCTTTCCCGTCCATGAGATAGCCAGCATGCTTATATGTGTCAAGCAAATCAACCATGGCCTGCCCTCTCTCGCGAGAGTCTCCATGCACATGCTCAAAAAGATGCAATGATGTTTGACGACCACGATCAAAACAATCAACATACTGCTCTTGCAGGTCTAATAAATCATTTTCACTAATTAATTTAGATAAGCTATGCAAACCATCAGTAATTAATTTATTAAATACTTTATTTGCAGCAATTACTTCATCAATCTCAGCAATATGATTTACTAAATCTTGCTCGGGATATTCAACTAATCTAGCAAGAGCCCTTAGCGGAAATGAATGTTTCATATACCCTCCCTAAACAATTGGCTTAATTGCGATTGTTCGACGTTTTTTCCCGCCGAATAAACTCATCTCCGAATCCCCATCGGAGCAACCATTCCCGAATGTAAATCCACAACTACCTTTCATATCAAAAGTGTTTTCCGCATACTCCCTATGCGTTGTAGGAATAACAAAACGGTCTTCATAATTTGCAATTGCCATAATTTGATACATGTCTTCAACTTGATCAACAGATAATCCAGCCTGCGCTAAAGCCTGATGATTCTGAGTTCCTTGAACATGCTTGTCACGCTGCCAAGCTCTCATTGCCAACATTTTTTCTAATGCCGCAATTACTGGCTGCTCATCACCTGCTGTCAACATGTTTGCCAAATATTGAAGTGGGATTCGTAAATCTCTTACATTTGGTATTTCACCATTGCTGCCAACATAACCAGACTGAACAGCACTAGCTATAGGGGACAATGGCGGCACATACCAAACCATAGGAAGCGTTCTATATTCTGGATGTAAAGGTAGCGCAATTTTCCAATCCATAGCCATCTTATATACAGGACTCTTCTTTGCGGCATCAAGCCAACCCTGAGGTACACCATCTTTTAAAGCCTGTTTTTGGACTTCTGGGTCATTAGGGTCTAAGAACACATCCAATTGTGCTTGATATAAATCTTTTTCCGACTCCATGCTTGCCGCAGACTCAATTTTGTCAGCGTCATAAAGCATCACGCCTAGATATCGAATACGCCCAACACAAGTTTCAGAGCACACAGTTGGTTGACCGGACTCGATGCGTGGATAACAGAAGATACATTTTTCAGCTTTTCCACTCTGCCAGTTGTAATAAATCTTCTTGTATGGGCAAGCAGATACACACATACGCCAGCCACGACATTTATCTTGATCAATTAAAACAATTCCATCTTCCTCACGCTTGTATATAGAACCCGATGGGCAAGATGCCACGCAAGCTGGATTCAGACAATGCTCGCAAAGACGAGGCATATACATCATGAAAGTATTTTCAAATTGACCATAAATTTCTTTTTGAACTTGATCAAAGTTTTTATCTTCACTACGTTTTGAAAACTCACCGCCTAAAATTTCTTCCCAGTTTGGACCCCACTCAATTTTGTCCATCCTTTTACCGGTAATTAAACTCTTTGGCCTTGCTGTGGGCGTGGCCTTCGATTCAGGAGCGTTTTGCAAATGCTCATAATCAAAAGTAAATGGTTCGTAGTAATCATCAATTTCTGGAAGATTGGGGTTACCAAACAAATTCATCCAAATTTTTGTTTTACTACCTTGTTTTGGCTCAATCTTGCCATTACTTTTACGTTTCCAACCACCCTTCCATTTTTCTTGGTTTTCCCAATTTTTTGGATAACCAATACCAGGTTTACTTTCAACGTTGTTAAACCAAGCGTACTCCATGCCCGGCCTATTAGTCCAAACCTGTTTACAGGTTACTGAACATGTATGGCAACCAATACACTTGTCCAAATTTAGGACCATACCAATCTGTGCGCGTACTTTCATCGCTATTCTCCGTTAAGCCTGAACAGTATTTCTGTTTTCATCATCTAACCAATCGATCTTGTGCATCTTTCTTACTGTCACAAATTCATCACGATTAGTACCGATAGTTCCGTAGTAATTAAATCCATAGCTGTACTGAGCGTAGCCGCCAATCATATGTGTTGGCTTCATAACTATACGAGTTACAGAATTATGAATGCCACCACGAATACCAGTAATCTCAGAACCAGGTGTATTAATGTTTTTTTCCTGAGCGTGGTACATCATGATCATGCCTGGATTAACACGTTGACTGACCACTGCTCTAGCAGCAATCGCACCATTAGCGTTGTATAACTCAACCCAATCGTTATCAACGATACCCGCCTTCTTGGCATCATCTTCACTCAACCAAACAACAGGGCCACCACGATTCAGTGTGAGCATCATCAAATTATCTGAGTAAGTAGAATGAATACCCCATTTTTGATGAGGTGTAATAAAGTTCAAAACTATCTCTTTATTACCATTCGGTTTAATACTCTCAATTCCACTCATGGTTTTTAAATCAACCGGCGGTCTATATGAAACGAAACCTTCGCCAAAGTCCCTCATCCAAGGATGATCTTGGTAAAACTGCTGACGACCAGTCAATGTTCTCCATGGAATTAACTCATGAACGTTTGTATAACCGGCGTTATAAGAGACTTTTTCACTCTCTAATCCAGACCAAGTTGGCGAGCTAATGATTTTTCTTGGTTGAGCCTGTATATCTCTAAATCTAATTTTTTCATCTTCACGATGCAAAGCCAAGTGAGCATGCTCACGACCAGTTATTTTAGATAGTGCTTCCCAAGCCTTTACAGCAACATGACCATTAGTTTCTGGCGCCAACATTAATACAACTTCTGTCGCATCAATATCTGACTCAATTTTTGCTAACCCAGATGTTGGTTTACCTGAAGAAACTATCCCATTCAACTCCTTCAAACCAGTAACCTCATCTTTGGTATCCCAAGCAATACCTTTACCTCCATTACCAACTTTTTCCATTAATGGTCCAAGTGATGTAAAGCGATCATAAGTGTGGGGATAATCTCGCTCTACAACAGTAATTTGAGGTGCGGTTTTGCCTGGAATAAGATCACACTCCCCTTTGCGCCAATCACGAACTTCAAATGCTTGCGCTAATTCGGCTGGCGTGTCATGCATCAATGGAGTTAAAACAACTTCTTTCTCTTTACCCAAATGCCCTTGGCAAACTTCCGAGAATTTTTTAGCAAATCCTTTATAAATTTCCCAGTCACTTCTGGCCTCCCAAGCTGGTTCTACAGCTGTAGAAAGTGGGTGAATAAATGGATGCATATCACTTGTATTCAAATCATTCTTCTCATACCAAGTTGCTGTTGGAAGAACAATGTCTGAGTACAAGCAAGTAGTACTCATCCTAAAATCCAAAGTCACTAATAGATCTAATTTCCCTTCTGGCGCCTTATCGTGCCACTCAACCTCAAGAGGTTTACTATCATCAGATCCCAAATCTTTACCCTGAACGCCATTGGATGTTCCCAATAAGTGCTTTAGGAAATACTCATGCCCCTTACCTGATGAACCAAGGATATTTGATCGCCACACAAACATATTTCTAGGCCAATTATTGGGATGATCAGGATTTTCACAGCTCATAGTTAAAGATCCATTTTTTAGCTCATCAACCACATACTGTTTTACATCTATATTTTTTTCTTCAGCTACTCTGGCAATATCCAAAGGGTTAGTTTGTAATTGCGGCGCTGAAGGCAACCAACCCATACGCTCTGATCTAACGTTGTAATCAATGGTGTGACCTTGATATTTAGACTTATCAGCCAAAGGAGAAAGAACCTCCTCCATACCCAACTTTTCATAACGCCATTGGTCAGTATGCGCATAAAAGAAGCTAGTTGAGTTTTGCTGCCTTGGAGGTCTAACCCAGTCAAGAGCGAACGCAAGGGCAGTCCAACCAGTTTGCGGACGAAGTTTTTCTTGGCCAACATAATGAGCCCAACCACCGCCGCTTTGCCCTATACAACCACACATCATTAACATATTGATGATGCCGCGATAATTCATATCACAGTGATACCAGTGATTCATTGCCGCGCCAATAATCACCATCGACTTACCGCGTGTTTTATCAGCGTTATCGGCAAACTGTCTTGCTACCGTAATTATTTGCTCTCTAGGTACACCAGTAATTTTTTCCTGCCAGGCTGGCGTATAAGGAGTATCTTCATCGAATGTCTTTGCAGCAACACCACCTAAACCTCGATCGACACCATAATTTGCTGCCAACAAGTCAAAGACAGTTGCTACAAGAACTTCTTTTGGGCCTTCTGGTAAATTTAAAAGAAGTTTTTTACTGGCCACATTTCTTACCAATACATCTTCTTGCTTATTTGATTCAAAATGAGGCGTATCAATACCACCAAAATATGGAAAGGCTACAGTAACTGTTTCGTATGGAGCCTGATCTTCCATCATTGAAAGTTTCAACTTAGACTCTAACCCGCCAGCTTCCTTGGCCTCAAGATTCCATAATCCTTTATCTTTCCTGTCATCTGCTCCCCAACGGAAACCTATTGAACCATTGGGCACTACAACTTTTCCACTAATATCTAGAGCAACTGTTTTCCATTCAGGTTGATTTGTTTGGGCTAGCTTATTATCAAAATCACTTGCTCTTACATATCGGCCAGGCACCATAACTTTGCGGCCATCCTCAAGAGTCTTTTCCTCAAGAAAAACCAACATAGGCATATCTGTGTATCGACGAACATAATCATCAAAATAGGTGCTACGTTTATCAAAATAAAATTCTTTGAGAATCACATGGCCCATGGCCATCGCCACCGCAGCATCTGTACCCTGCTTAGGATGCATCCATAAGTCTGCTAATTTTGATATTTCCGCATAGTCAGGCGTAATCGCAACTGTTTTAGCGCCCTTGTATCTCACTTCCGTGAAAAAATGTGCATCTGGTGTTCTTGTTTGAGGCACGTTAGAACCCCAAGCAATTAAATATGTTGAGTTATACCAATCAGCCGACTCTGGTACATCTGTTTGTTCACCCCAAGTTTGAGGGCTGGATGGCGGCAAATCACAATACCAATCATAAAAGCTCATACATACGCCGCCAATCAAGCTTAAATACCTAGATCCCGCAGCGTAACTAATCATAGACATAGCCGGAATTGGAGAGAAGCCAATAATCCTGTCAGGGCCATACTTCTTGATTGTATAAACGTTTGCTGATGCAATTAACTCGTTAACTTCATCCCATGTAGCTCTTACAAAACCACCTTTACCTCTGTGAGACTGCCAATCTTTTTTAGCATCATTGTTTTCAACTAGATTAGCCCAAGCATCAACTGGTGACTTCGCTGTATTCTTCGCCTCACGCCAACGCTTTAACAACCTACCTCTAACTAATGGATATTTCACACGGTTGGCACTATACATATACCAGCTATAACTGGCGCCTCTAGCGCAACCTCTAGGCTCGTGATTTGGCAAATCTGGACGTGTTCGAGGGTAATCAGTTTGCTGTGTTTCCCAGGTAACTATTCCACCCTTGACATAAATTTTCCAAGAACAAGATCCAGTACAGTTTGTGCCGTGTGTTGATCGAACAATTTTGTCGTGCTGCCATCTAGTTCTATAAGCATCTTCCCATGTTCGATCTTCACCAACAGTTTTACCATGTCCATCAGAAAACTGTTCCGCGTCTGCAGAGAGGAATTTCAAGCGATCTAAAAAGTGACTCATTTTTATTTCCTTAAATAAATTCTTATTAACAAGGCATTTCTGCGCCGTTGCGGCTGTAGTACCACCAGGTAATCAACATGCAAGTAACATAGAAAAAGATAAATCCATAAAGAGCAGCTTCAGGGCCACCTGTCATGGCAATTGAAGATCCATAACTCTTTGGAATAAAGAAGCCACCATAAGCCCCAATTGCAGAACTAAACCCAAGGACGGCGGCGGCCTCTTTATTAGCATCACGCACCGCTGCCTCTTGAGAAGCTGAATCTTTTCCAGCAACACGTTGGCGTTCAGTTAAGAAAATAATCGGAATCATTCTGAAAGTTGATCCATTACCAATACCTGATGTCGCAAACAACACCATGAAAGCAATTAAGAATCCATAAAAATTACCTTCTACCCCAGGCTTAGGTAAAAAATTTAATACTGCTAGTACACCGAATGCCATAGCAATAAAATTCCAGAAAGTAACTCTGGCGCCACCTAATTTGTCAGATAACCAGCCACCAATTGGTCTAACTAATGCTCCAACTAAAGGACCTAGCCACGCATATTGCAATGCATTTACACCAGGAAATTGACTCTTGATTAAAAGCGGAAATCCAGCTGAATATCCAATAAACGATCCAAATGTTCCCAAATACAACCAACACATCAACCAGTTATGCTTACGAGCAAAAATAACCGCTTGATCTGCAAAGGATGCTTTAGCCTCAGCCAAGTCATTCATGCCAAACCATGCTGCAATAGCTGACACTGCAACAAATGGGACCCAAATAAAACCCGCATTCTGTAACCACATTGAGGTACTCTGGCCAGCCTTTACTACGGTTTGAGACTCGCCACCTAACGACCCAAAAACACCAGCAGTAATAACCAATGGAACAACAAATTGAACTATTGAAACGCCCAAATTTCCTAAGCCAGCGTTTAAACCAAGAGCAGTACCTTTTTGTGATTTAGGATAAAAGAAACTTATATTTGACATGGATGACGCAAAATTACCGCCGCCAAAACCACACAACAAAGCTAACATAACAAATATTTCATAGGGAGTTTCAGTATTTTGAACTGCAAACCCAATTCCAATTGCCGGAATCAATAATGAAGCCGTTGAGATTGCCGTCCATCTTCTACCGCCAAAAATTGGAACTGCAAATGAATAAAAAATTCTTAAAGTTGCCCCACACAATGCAGGAAGAGACGCTAGCCAAAATAATTGATTGGTAGAAAACTTAAATCCAACATTAGGAAGATTTACTACGACAACAGACCAAACCATCCAAACTGCAAACGCTAACGTCAAAGCAGGAATGGATAACCAAAGATTTCTTTTAGCTATAGATTTACCTGTTTCATCCCAGAATTTTTTATTTTCAGGATCCCAGTGGTTAATAACAGCTGATGCCATTTTTTACTCCTTAAGAAACTATTAGATAGCTGATGGGATTGCTTTATTACCCATCACCTCAGAACGTTTAACTTCTGTGAAATACATCCAGATCAATGAAACCCAAACCACGCCATACATCAGCATGAATGCACTTGATCTAATGCCTGTGTAATCCAAAAGAGCACCAAACATGATTGGCAAAATAAATCCGCCTAAACCACCTGCCAACCCAACAATTCCTGAAATAGCACCGATATTATTTGGGTATTCATCCCCGATGTACTTAAATACACTAGCTTTACCAAATGCCCATGCAATACCCAAAATAAACATCAAACCAGTAAAGGCATATACATTCAGACCAATATAAAATGTTTGTGGACCAGTTGTTGTGTAAATAGTGAAATCAGTTTGAGGGTATGACAATAAAAATAAACAAATCCAGCTCACCCACATAACCCACCACGTTACTTGATGAGCGCCAAACTTATCAGATAACCAACCACCAATTGCGCGTAAAACGCCACCAGGTAATGAAAAGCATGCTGCCAACAGGGCGGCAACCCGAATATCTAAACCGAATTCACCAACGTAGTACTGCACCATCCATAAACTTAAAGCAACGTATCCACCAAATACGATGCTGTAGTACTGACAATATCTGAGGACTCTTGGATCTTTAAGTGTTTTTAGTTGCTCAGAAAAAGTCAACTTATTCGCAACCAAATGATCTGGGTTGTGATAACTGAATAGCCAAAACAAGAGGGCCGCACCCAACATTACGGCCGCATATACCTGCGGAACAATGGTCCAACCAAAAGCAACAATTAATACTGGTGCTACGAATTTATTTACGGCAGCACCTGAGTTTCCGGCACCATAAACTCCCATTGCAAAACCTTGTTTTGTTTTTGGGAACCAGCGAGCAACATAAGGAGTACCAACTGAAAACGAGCCACCAGCTAAACCAACAAATAATCCAATAAGTAAGAATTGCCAATATTCTGTGGCATAACTCATCATCCAAATTGGAGCAACACACGCCAACATCAAAATAAACATGACGATTCTTCCGCCAAATCTATCTGTCCAAAAACCAAGAGGTACCCTAACTAATGAGCCAGTTAAGACTGGAGTTGCAGTTAATAGACCAAATTCTGTTGCACTAAGATTTAGGGCTTTTTTGATCGGAATACCCATGACACCAAACATCATCCAAGCCATGAAACAAACAGTAAATGCTAAGGTACTAACAATTAATACTGAATATGCCTTACGACGGTCAAATACAGATTGATTTTGTTTTCCACTCATAAATATTCCCGCTGTAGTTATGAGGGAATTATTATTTTTATGAGTAATTGGGGATATACCCCTTAAGAAGGTTTAGAAGAATTATTTAGAACTACTAAATTTTTAAGCTATAGTTCTTTAGAACTACTACTTTGTGTTTGCACATAAACCTTCAGCACTAGCAAAAACTGCTACTTGCACTCGAGAGGATAGATTTAATTTTCTTAAAATATGCTGAACATGAATTTTTACTGTTGTTTCTGCAATATTCAGCGACCTTGCAATTTCCTTATTGCTACAACCTTTAGCGATTAAACATACAGTTTCTAACTCTCTAGGAGATAAATTCGATATTTGATCTTTGATTTCGTTATCAGATTTAATCTGATTTGACTTAAATGCTGAGATTAATTTAGATGTCATCTCAGGACTGATGACAGACTCGCCATTAAAAGCCCTTTTAATCCCATTTAACAAATCATCTTTTTCGCTTGTCTTTAAAAGATAGCCTAGGGCCCCGCGTTGCAATGCCAGAGCTAGGTCATCCTCGTTCTCGCTAACAGTTAACATTAGAACAACAACATCGGGGGCCACAGCAAACAAATCTGGCAAAGACTGAATACCAGTTGCGCCTGGCAAGTGGTTGTCCAATAAAATGATATTAGGTTTAAGAGATTCAGCCAATTTAATTGCACTAATTGAATCACCCGCCTCCCCAACTACAACAAACTGATTATCTTGCTCCAAAATAGAAATTAGTCCGCGACGGAATAGTGTGTGATCATCAACTACCAATATTTGAATTTTTTCCAAGATACATCCTTAATAATTTGTCGGGAATCACGACAATTCAACTAGAACTCTTGTTCCTACGTTAGGAATAGAGTCAACTACAATTTTTGCGTTTATTTTATCGGCTCTTTCTTGCATGATACTCATACCAACATGCGTACTATCGTGTTGAGAAGAGCCAAAACCCTTTCCATCATCCACAACCTCAAAAGTCCAATTTGGAATCTGATTAACGATAATTTTTACATTTTTTGCTTCAGCATGCTTCCTAACATTAGATAAAGCTTCCTGCAAAATATGCATTACTTGAATTTGAATATCAGGCATCAAAGGTAGGCCATCCCCTATCATCTCTAATTTAGTTGAAATGCCTGATTGATGTTCAAACTTCTGCAATGTACTCTTCAATGCAGGCTCTATATCCTCAATATTTGTTCTTGTTCTAAAGTGAAGCAATAGCTCTCTGACATCTCCATAACTCTCTTTTAACCCAAGATCCAATTCATCTAAGATTCTTTGAGGATCCGAATTACCTTTTCCATCCAGAGCATCTTTTAAAAGACCTACTTGCAACTTTAAAAAAGCCAATGATTGAGCGATTGAGTCATGTAACTCTCTAGCCAAGAAACTACGCTCCTCAGAAATAGTAGCCTCTTTTTCTAACGCTTTAATTTTCTGAGCTTCAAGCGCCCCTGCCAAATGATTGGCCAAAGTAATCAATAATGACTTTTCCTCTAAATCAAGTGCAGTTTCTTTTTTAAAGAAAATATCAACCTCACCCATCAATTTATTCTGTAAAGCTACAGGTATTGTTATTAATGTGGCAAACCCCTCTTTAACACACAATCTATCAATTTCTGTATGTTTATTAAAGTTAATAACTTTAACTTCACTATTTTCTTGACTAGAACCACAATAGCAACTACCAGCGGTTAAGCAATGCTCTCCCTCAAATATTGCATAAGGCAAATTAGATGAGCCATCAAGAAAGTAGCGCTGATTAGCTTCATCTGTCCACCTTATTGCGATGGCGTCGCACTTTAATAAATCTACCAATCTAGATGAAAAACCTTTAGTCAAACTTGCAAAATCATCTTCTTTGGCCATAAACGAACTAATTTCATACAAGGTAGCTAAACGAGCTTGTTTCTCTTCTAGATGCAAGGTTTTGTCTTTTACCTTCGCCTCCAGACCTTGATATAAATCGTGAAGCTCTCGTGTCATCTCATTAAAACCAAATGCCAAATCGCCAAACTCATCTCGAGCATTAATTGAAACGTGCGTATTTAAATTTCCAGACTTTACTCGATCAAAACCAAGCCTTAATTTTGAGACTGGGTCAAGAATCACGGAATATCCTACATACATAATGACCAAACTTGTAATTAAAGATATGGCCAACATTCCAAACTGAAATAAATGGAGCAAACCAGTCCAATAATCAACCTCGGACTCAATTGAAGAGACAAAACGATCAATTCGCCTTACAAATGACTCCACACGAACTCTAGATAAAGATTGATAATGGTCTAGAGCTAGAGTTGATTTAATTTCTGACCAATCGTTTCTAATGCCTATGAATTCAACTTTGTTTAATTCATTCCATGGAACAAACAAAGGTCGCGCAGGATCACCAACACTTAATAAATCAATACTTCTATCAAATTTACTAATTAAGTCTTTTGTTTCATTTTTAACTTCATGGTTAGCCAATAGTGCTAATTGATATGTCTGCATTCTCATGCGACCAGCTTCGTTGATGGCTGCGGCACCACCCTCCAACTTCCATGTAACCCATAAAGTAAAACTGATAGAAAACATTGCTAAAACAAGCAAAGTTACACCAATAATCAGGAGTTTTTTCTTAAGCGTAAATTCTTTAGGCATTGCTAATTTTATTTTTTTCTGTACATTAGGTATTATTCAATTAAGAGAATCATATGCTCATTAAACGCTTACACCCAGGATTATTTGGTATTCCGCTAGGGCTAATTAGCTTATCCAGCACATGGAGAAAATTTTCTCAGCTAGGTATAACTCAAAACCTAAATATAGATGGTTTTTTATTTAATTTTGGCGTAGCTATATTGGGTAGCTTAACACTATTGTTTTTGATCAAGCTATTGATCGATATAAAAAACTTTAAAAATAGTCTTAACCACCCAGTTCAGGGATCGTTATTTGCTTTAATGCCTGTCAGCACGCTTTTAGCAATAAGTTCATATGCTCCAAATCATCCTGAGCAAATAGACTTAATGATTACCATAACGGGCATAGCACTCATACTCCAACTTATCGCGGCCTGGAAAATGGTTGGAATGCTTTCTTCAGGGAAGATGCCAACAGAATTGATTACCCCCGCACTCTACCTACCTGTTGTACCAGGCGGGTTAGTGGGTGGCATGGCTTTAAATGCCATTGAATTTTCTGGTTTTGGTTACTTATTATGGGGAATGGGTGTTGGTGCATGGGCATTATTGGAAATGCGAATTTTAAGCCACTTATTCAAAGGCCCTCTTCCTGAACCAACGAGAGCGACTATCGGCATCGAGATGGCGCCAGCTGCAGTCAGCACTCTAACCGCAATTTCGCTCTGGCCTGCTATACCTGTTGATGCCATTTTGATTGGTCTAGGAATTGCAAGCGGGCCAATACTGGCAGTACTTACAAGATGGAAAGCCTGGACCAACATCCCTTTTTCATTTGGATTTTGGTCATTTTCATTTCCAGTCGCTGCAACTGCTTCATGCATCATTGAAGCCGTTCAAAGGGGAAGTTGGCCAAAAGAGGTTGCAGTTATCTCTGTGTCTTTAGCAACTCTTATTATTGGGTACTTGGCACTAAGAACATTGATACAACTAATTCAAGGGAAACTACTTCCAAAGGCCTCTTAATGCTATTAACTAGTAGCTCTCTAGCAATTCTTCACCATCTATTTATCGCTGGTTTTCTAGCTACATTATTTGGAATGTATGTTTATTTAAAGCTAGGAAATAATAATGCTAATTTTAGTTTTTTTAGAAAACTAAACCTATGGACAATAAGTTTATTAATTAGCTTAATCATCATCGGCATGATGAGGGCATCATGGACTGAAAAAACTCCAAGCTATTATTTTTATAGCCCGATATTTTGGATCAAGTTAGTTAGCGTTTTTTTGATTCTAGCCCAGTCTTTTTACATTCATCAACTAATCAAGAAATTTGTAGATACTCATACACTAAAAAAAATTTACAACTTCATCTTCATACAAATTCATATATTCCCAATCCCAGTTATTTGCGCAGTACTTTTATCTAAAGGGGTTAGCTAACCACAAGAACCAACATACCCGCAGTTAGTGCAATAGTCACAACCATCTTTCTTTATTAACGCATGAGCACCACAATCAGAGCATTTCTTACCTGACATTACATATAAAGAATTTGTCTGAGTTTGTTCATTACTTAAATCCTTTCGAAATTCAGAAATTTCTCTTCTCTGCAATATTTTTTCAATCGCATATGCAATAGCTGCCACTTCCGAATCGTGCCACATAGGAACCTCTGCACCATCTAGCTTTTGTTTCATCCCTAAGCGTACAGGCCCTCTATCCCAAACAACTTTTCTCATGTCACTAAGCGCTCTGCTCAAAAATCCACCTCTAGCAGCCAAAGATAATAAGCGCATGCTTGAAGTAATCCATTGCTGAGACTCACCACTCTGACCAACTGGCATAAAAAACTCTATAGCTCTTTCTTCTAAAATTTTCTCACCATTAATAATTCCTTCAACAGCCATAAATGAAATAATTAGGTATAAAGTTTTCTTGCCGTCTTGAGTCCAATAAGTGATTTTTTCCGCAACCGCCGGAAGCTCACCGTTGGGCCTTTTTTCAATAACTTTTCTGCTAATAGGCAATTCCTCATTTTCATGAGCCTCACGGCTAGAGCTAACATTTCCTTCATTAGTTTTCACAACCTCCAACACAGACCCCAAGATATTGTTTGGTCTATAGGTTGCCAACCCCTTCAAGTTTGACTTCCATGCTTGAAAATAAAGATTTTTGAAATCCTCATAAGGATAGTCGGCAGGAACATTTACAGTTTTTGAGATTGCAGTATCAATATATGGCTGAACAACCTTCATCATTGCTAAATGATCTTCAGCTCTCATTTCAAGCGCTGTAACAAAATATGAAGGCAAATGATTAACATCACCACCCATTTCTTTGTATAAGCGCCATGCATGATCTTCAACCATATATTCCTTGCTTGACCCATCTTTTTCTCGTTTTTTTCGTTTATAAAACCAAGAAAATGGGGGCTCGATACCATTCGATGCATTATCAGCAAAAGCTAAGCTAACAGTACCAGTTGGAGCTACAGATAGTAAATGACTATTACGAATTCCATGAACTCTAATTTCATTTTTTATTTTTTCTGGCAATCGACTAGCAAATCCGGGGGCACTTAAATATTTTTCAGCATCAAAAAGAGGAAATCTCCCTTTAACTTTGGCTAACTCAATTGATGCTTCATAAGCAGCATCTCTCATACACCTAGCTATTTCTTGAGCCATTAATCTAGCAGGATGTTCGTTGTACGCCAACCTCAACATGATTAGAGCATCACCCAACCCAGTAAATCCGACTCCAATCCTTCGTTTTTGATTGGCTTCATTCTCCTGCTCTTGCAAAGGCCAGTAAGTTAAATCTAAAACATTATCCAAAAATCTTACTTGCGTTTTAATAACTGATGTGAATTTTTCAAAATCAAATGTTGGCTCACCATCAAATCCAAAAGGATTTTTTATAAATTTAGTTAAGATAATCGGGCCTAAATCACAACATCCATATGACGGTAAAGGTTGCTCCCCACATGGATTAGTTGCTTCAATTGTTTCGCAGTATGAAAGATTGTTATCTAAATTAATGTTATCTAAAAATAATATGCCTGGCTCAGCAAAATCATAAGCCGATGTCATAACTGCATTCCAAATTTCTCGAGAGCTAGCTACTTTATATACCCATAGCCCATCACGACGTTGGTGAGCCCCTAATTCAATAAGGTCTTTTCCTGGTTTGGCTTTATGTACTAACTCCCAAGATTCATCACTTTCCAGTGCTTTCATAAAAGCATTAGAAACTCCCACGGATACATTAAAATTATTCCAGCGCCCAGGAGTTCTTTTTGCAAAAATAAAATCTAAAACATCAGGATGATCTATTCTTAGAACACCCATCTGTGCACCACGTCTTGCTCCGGCACTTTCTACTGTTGAGCAAGATTGATCAAATACGTTGATGTAACTACAAGGACCAGATGCGATAGAGGCTGTTCCCTTAACCTCAGCGCCTTTAGGTCTAATTCTAGAAAAATCATATCCAACGCCACCACCACGACGCATGGTTTCTGCGGCCTGCTTTAAAGCCTCGTATATACCTGGATATCCATCAGGATCAAATCCCTGAATACAATCACCAACTGGTTGCACAAAACAATTAATTAAAGTTGCTTCAATATTTGTACCGGCAGAGCTCATAATTCTCCCAGCACCAATTGCACCAGACTTCATATTTTCAAGGAAAACCAACTCCATTGAAGACTTTAATTCGGATGACTCTACACTCGCCAACCCTTTTGCCACACGATTAAAAATTACCTCCGCAGTATTTTCATTAACCTTGGCATACTTTTCTATAAGCACATCTTCACTAATAGGCTGTTGCAACATCCTTAGGCTCCATTCCTGACAATAACCAAGTAATCAAATCAGCTACCGATCTAATTTGCTCTCCAAATGGCAAAGTTCCTGCCCCTCTAAAAAACAACCCTTTGGTGAGCACGCCTGCTTGAGCATAGCCAAGAACCTTATCGATACAAAACTGACCCCACTGCGATTTACCATCTCTTAGGCCACACTCATGCAAACAATCAAAAATCATCGTACAACGAGGTTTTTGCCTAGCATTACATTGAAGCTTTGATTCATTTTTAAGATATGTTGTTAACCACTGAGTTTTAACTGCCCGCGCAGGCAATCCAGCAACACTTAAGAAGTCAACCATATCTTCTGGTTTAGCTTTAGCTAAAACATTTTTGAAATTTTGATGTGCATCACACTCTTCTGTAACAGCAAATGCAGTGCCCAACTGAACAGCTGATGCTCCCATTGCTTGTAAGCGTTTAATGTCTTCTAGTTTATTGATGCCGCCCGCAGCAATTAATGGCACCTTACCCTCAATACCCATTAATTTGAATATCTCTAAAGTTTGAGGAATGACCACATCAAAACTAAATTTCTCATTATTTAAATCCCCAACACTTGATGCCCCTAAGTGACCTCCAGCCCACTTTGGATTTTCAATGACTATCGCATCAGGCAATCTACCCTTTTTTTCCCATTTTTTTAACAAAAGGTTAATGCCACGTGACTCAGATAAGATCGGAATTAATGCAACATCAGGATAGTCAGAAGCCAAATCAGGCAGATCTAGAGGTAGTCCAGCACCAACCACTATTGCATCAACACCATTTTGAAGAGAACACTCCACATAAGATGTGTATTCTTTGACTGCTCTCATAACATTCACAGCAATCAAGCCATTACCTTCAGACAACTCTCGCGCCATTTGAATTTCACGCTTTAGTGCTTCAATATTTGCTTCATTTATGACCGACTTACTGTGGTCAGACGGCAATAAGTGCTGAGTTTTTTTCATTAGGTCAGGATGAAGTCTACGTAAATCAATAGATGAGATAGTTCCCACTCCACCTAGCTTAGCCACTGCGCCGGCCAGCTTGTGCGCTGAAATACCAACACCCATGCCACCTTGCACAATCGGCAAAACTTCTTTGCCTTTAATATTTAAAGGTCTTAATTCACTTGCCTTAAGCAAATTAAACAAATGATCCGGCATTAAACGCTTCATATCTATGCCACCTTATATGACAGTTAAGATTCGAAGATATTAGGCACCGAACTTAAAAATCATATTAATCCAAATCAAACTATCACCGATTCCCATTAAGTTAAAAGCAGTACTCCTAAAGAACTACTAGCGTCAGATACTTGTTATATATGACAATTTTGAATAACGGAGAAAATTATGACTACTATCATTCCAGGATTCACATCGCCAATGGCAGGCTTAGATCAACCTATAGAAATGCTTGAAACTTGCCATGAACGCGTAAAAAATCATTGTCAAATTTTGCAACGACTCTCAAACCATTTAGAGAAAGTCGGTATAGATGATCAAGCAAAATTAGCTAGTAAGAATCTACTACGATATTTTGATATAGCTGCTAAGAATCATCATGAAGATGAAGAAAAGAATCTATTCCCAATGCTACAAGAATCCATGGCTGGCTCAGACGCTATTTGCATTAATGAGCTGATCATTAGATTAAGAAAAGAACATCAAATCTTAGAAACAATTTGGCAAGAAATCAAAAGACCACTTGAGTTAATCGCATCTGGAAAAGAAGCAGTGATTAATCAATCAAATATTAGGCTGCTTGCGAAGACCTATGAACAGCATATCACCCTTGAGGAAGATGAATTGCTCCCCTTGGCTAAGCGACTACTCAATGAGGAACAACTCAAAATCATGAGTCACGACATGACTCAGCGGCGAAAAATATAAAAACTAATGCCCGCAACCACAGGTCGTTCCACCTGTATGACTTTCACTAGGACCCGCGTATTCTTTTTCAAAGAAAGGGAATAAAACATTATTTTCCAAATGAATATGACTCATAAGGTCATTTCGAAGTTGATCTAGACCTGCATACAACGCTCGCCATGTATTACATGCTCCAACCGGAGGAATGCAATCATTTGTTAGACAAG
>JACCDM011210551.1_pt1 | contig 20914 bp, 21 predicted proteins | sample 7445851 | NCBI WGS metagenome assembly JACCDM01 (sample SAMN15323438, study PRJNA562643) | freshwater metagenome | isolation source: river surface water | place: USA:Blue River Watershed | collected 2017-08-16
AAGGTTGAAAGGTGAGCGCGACAAGAGTATTTATCGCCAGATTGGCTGGCTGTGGCGTCTTTGACCCGGCGGGAGACCGCGTAGGAAAAGTCATCGACGTTCTTGTGGCCTACCGTAAAACTTCGGCCCCTCGCGTAACCGGTTTGCTCGTGGAAATCACCGGCCGCCGCCGAGTTTTTGTGCCTATCGCCCGCATCACCTCAATTGCCAACGGTCAGGTGATCACCACCGGTTTGATCGACCTTCGTCGTTTTAGCGTTCGCGGTGGCGAGCAGCGCGTGATTGCCGAGATGCTCGGCCGCAAGGTGACTCTCAAGGATGGCAGCGGCACGGCAACCATCGAGGATGTTGCCATAGAAGTGGCAAAGTCGCACGACTGGTTGATTACAGAGCTGTTCTTGCGTCGCCCAAAGACATCGGCTTCGCCATTTGCTCGTGGAGCAACTTTGTTTAGTAGCTGGGATCAGATTAGCGAGAGCAAGGATGCCGAAGCGCAGAGTGCAGAGGCGTTGATTGCCACCTACTCGGATTTGCGCCCAGCCGACTTGGCGAACGCACTTTTAGATTTGCCAGATGACCGAATGATTGAGGTTGCCGAGGAACTCGACGACGAGCGTTTGGCCGATGTGCTTGAGGAGCTACCAGAAGAAGAGCAGCTCGACATCATCCAGGAATTGGATGACGAACGTGCGGCCGAAGTTTTGGATTTGATGGAACCCGATGACGCTGCCGACTTGATGGCGAATCTTTCGGAAGAGCGCACCGAGGCAATCTTCGAACTCATGGACGAAGAAGAAGCCGAAGACATTCGTATGTTGATGCAGTTCGATGAGTTCACCGCTGGTGGTTTGATGACTACCGAGCCGCTGATTTGTGCTGCCGACATGACGGTTGCCGAAGCGATGGCATTGATTCGTCGCAAGTCGGTTGCGCCGGTTTTGGCAGCGCAGGTTTTTGTCACACTACCGCCATACGAAACGGCTACCGGTCGCTTCCTTGGCGTGGTGCACTTCCAGCGCATGCTGCGTTACCCGCCGCACGAGCGCTTGGGCACTCTGCTCGACACCGAGCTGGAGCCGCTAAAGCCGACCACGCATATTTCGGTAATCCACCGAACCCTGGCCACCTATAACCTGGTGGCCCTTCCGGTGGTTGACGCCGAACAGCGACTGATCGGCGTGGTTACCGTGGACGACGTGCTAGACCACTTGCTGCCAGATGACTGGCGAACCGAAGACGAGAGAGAGGTGCACCATGGCTAAGGACCGCTTTGATGCACCAATCGGCACCCGCAAAAGCTTTGTGCCACGCATTCGCGTGAACCAGGAGCAGTTCGGCCGTGCCTCTGAGGCCTTCGCTCGCGCGATGGGTACCGGCTCGTTCCTAATTGGCATGACAATCTTCGTGGCGATTTGGCTTACCTGGAATACTCTCGCGCCAGACACATTGCAGTTCGACCCACGTAGCTTGAACTACACGCTGTTGACCTTGATTCTTTCGATGCAAGCGTCTTACGCAGCACCGCTGATTCTGTTGGCGCAGAACCGCCAAGACGATCGTGATCGAGTGAAGTTTGAACAAGATCGTCAGCGTGCCGAGCGTAACCTTGCCGACACCGAATACCTTGCTCGCGAAGTGGTTGCTCTGCGACTAGCCATGAAGGATTTAGCAACGAAAGATTTCGTGCGCGATGAACTTCGCGATTTAGTTAAGGAACTTGCCGAAGAACTAAAAGAAAAGCCAACCAAGAAAACTAAATGAGTGAGTTTCTAACCGCACTCAGTCGAGTCATTGACCCAGAGCTGCGTGTCAATATTGTTGAGCTTGGCATGGTTGGTGAAATCATCGAAACCGAAGATGAAGTTTCAGTCGAACTAAAACTAACTATTGCCGGTTGCCCTGCCGCGCAGAAAATCGAACGCGATGTCATGGCGGCAATCGAAACTTCCAAAAAAGTTTCTGTTCGAGTCGGCGTTATGAGCCAAGCAGAACGCGATGTGCTGAAAGAAAAACTGCGCGGTGGTAGACCAATTCGCAGCAATCCCTTTGACGCCGATAGTTACACGCGCATTTACCTAGTTGGTTCCGGCAAGGGTGGAGTTGGTAAATCGACCATCACCGCCAACCTCGCAGTTGCACTGGCCGGCGAAGGTTACAAGGTTGGACTCATCGCTCCCGACATCTTCGGATTCTCAATTCCACGACAGCTTGGCGTAACCGAAAAGCCAACCAAAGTTGACGAGCTTATGTTGCCGCCTATCGTCGAGGCTGGCAGCGGAGTGGTCAAGGTCATTTCGATTGGAATGTTCCTCGACGGCAACCAGGCCGTGGCCTGGCGCGGTCCAATGCTGCACCGAGCCATTCAACAATTTTTGACCGACGTGCACTGGGGTGATCTCGACTTCTTGCTGGTCGACCTACCCCCGGGCACTGGCGACATAGCCATCTCACTCGGGCAACTGCTGCCAACGGCAAAGTCGATAGTGGTTACCACTCCCCAGCTGGCCGCCGCAGAGGTGGCCCAGCGCAGCGCAGCGGTTGGTCTGCAAACCGGGCAGCGAATCCTCGGGGTCATCGAAAACATGAGCTGGCTGGAACAAGACGACAAACGAACAGAATTGTTTGGCACCGGTGGGGGCCAGCAGGTTGCCGATGCCCTCGCCGAATTGGCCAAGTCTCAGGTGAAGCTGCTGGGTCAGGTGCCGATCAGCATTTCACTTAGAGAGTGTTCGGATGCCGGAACACCGGTGGTGCTTGCTCACCCAGACGACCCTGCCGCCAAGGCAATTACTTCGATTGCCAAATTGGTAGCCGCCGACAAACTGGTGCGTCAAAACAAGAGTCTTAGACTCAATACGTGACCGACTTCAGCATCGCAACTCTCATCTCGCACTTCCCTGCGAGCAATAAAACTTTCGACGTAATCAACCCAACCTCGGGTAAACGCATCTACGAGTTACCTCAGCTAAGCGCCGATCAGGTTGCCCTCGAAGTTGACCGTGCGCGCGATGAGCAAATCGATTGGTCGGCGTTGCCGGTTTTCGAACGCACCGAAATCTTTTTAAAACTTCATGATTCTCTGCTAGAAAACGAAGACAAGATACTCGATCTGCTGCAACTTGAAACCGGAAAGTCACGTGCCCACGCATACGAAGAATTCACCGGCGCAGTTGGCATAACTCGTTATTACGCAAAAATTTCTGAAAAGGCACTTTCGGTGAAGAAGGCAGCCACCGGCGTGCCGATGCTGCTAAAAACTTTTGTGCGCCAAGAACCAATCGGTGTGGTCGGCATCATCACTCCCTGGAACTATCCGCTGGCACTAGCCATGATGGACGTGGTTCCGGCCTTGATCGCTGGCAACTGCGTGGTGCACAAAACCGATAATCAAACCACGCTGATCTCTTTGCTAGTTCGTTTGCTGGCAGTTGAAGCCGGCTTACCGGAAGATGCCTGGCGCATTGTTGTAGGCGATGGAGCCGAGGTTGGCAACGCGGTAACCGACAATGTCGACTACATAGCTTTCACCGGCTCTACCAACACCGGCCGTGCGGTTGCTCAACGAGCGGCAGCTCGCCTAATCGGATTCTCGCTTGAGCTCGGCGGCAAGAACCCGGCCATCGTATTGCCCTCTGCGAATCCAGCCAAAGCCGCCGAAATCATTGTTGCCGGTTGGCTAGGTAACGCCGGCCAACTCTGCGTTTCTATTTCACGCGTCTATGTGCCCGATGCGCTAAAGCAGGAGTTCGAACAAGAGGTCGTAGCAATTGTCAAAAAACTCACCGTCGGCAAATCGAATGACTTTAGCTTTGATGTTGGTTCACTCACCAGTGCTGCTCAACTTGCACGAGTAGAACGCTACGTAAAAGATGCGCTCCAGAAGAACGCCCAGATCCTAGTTGGCGGGCACGCGCTGCCAGAAGCCGGTCCATATTTCTGCGCCCCAACCGTGATTACCAACATCAACGATGAAGTTTTACTAAAGCGCGAAGAAGTATTTGGTCCGGTGCTTTCAATTTACGGATACGACGACACCGAAGAAGCAATCGAGGCTGCCAACGACAGCGAGTTTGGCTTGAACTCGAGCGTGATCGGTAACCGTAAAGAGGCAATCAAGGTAGCAGCCCGAATCAACTCCGGCAGCGTAAACATCAACGAGGGGTACCGCGCCAGTTTTGCATCGTTTGGCGCCCCGATGGGAGGCACCAAACGCAGTGGCTTTGGTCGCCGAAACGGCATCGCCGGGTTACTCAGATACACCGAAGCCAAGGCGATTGGGGTTGCGCGTTCGGTGATGGGTATCGGCTTGCCAAATACTGCTAAACAGTGGAGCCGCATGGTGCCGCTAATGCGCACACTCGCGAAGATTCTTCGCCGACTTCCCTAGATTCTGGTTTAGGTAGCTTCTGAATCGAACGGCGCAGATTCGCCGGCCTTGAGCCTGGTCTTGGTGGCGGTATTTATCGTCTTAGCCGGATTCGGCTGGTCTACATCAGATAGCGCCTCGCGAATTATTTTGCGAGGGTCGTACTGGCGCGGGTCAAGCTTTTTCCAATCAACTTCTTCACCGATTTCTTCAGAGAGTTGAGCCTTCGCCCCTTCGGCCATGCGTCTTACACTCTTGACCAATTGAGCAAGTTTTTTCGCGTACTCCGGAAGTCGTTCTGGGCCGAGCACAAAGGCGGCAATGATCGCGAGGATCACTAACTTTTCGCCGCTTAGCCCAAACACCTTTATAGGTTACCGCGTGGAATGCGGGGCAAAAGCGGAGTGCGCGGATATCATTGCGGCAGGAGCAACCATGGCAGACAAAATTACCAGCTGGAAATACGCAGAAGACTTTGTAGTCGAGAGCGCAGCAATTCAGCGTGCCCGAGTTCGCGCCGAAGAATTAGGTATCGAGTGCATCACCGCATCGGTAGGCGCACAGCTCGCTGTTTTAGTGGCCAGCCTTCAGGCCAAGAGCATTGTCGAAACCGGAACCGGTGCCGGTGTCTCAGCGCTATGGATGCTAGGTGCGACCGATCACACCGTGCTGGCTACAATCGACACCGAAACCGAGCACCAGGTGGCTGCCAAGGCTGCGTTTAGCGAAGCTGGAATTGCGAGCAACCGTACCCGTGTGATCACCGGCAAGGCCGTCGACGTGATGTCAAACATGGCCGATGCTGCTTACGATTTAGTTTTTCTAGATGCCGACCGAGAAACCATCGAAGCTCAGCTTAGAGAGGCTTCGCGATTGCTTCGCCCGGGCGGAGTGGTGGCGATTGCCCACGCACTTTGGCGCGATCGGGTACCCGACCCAGCGATGCGCGATGAAGCTACTTCGGTCTACCGAGATGTGTTGCGATTTTTCAGCGATAACGAAAATTTCGTTTCGTCACTATTACCAATTGGCGACGGCCTGCTGCTGGCCAGCAAGAAGAAATAAAAAAAATCCCGAGCAAAAAAGCTCGGGATTTTCAAGTTTGATACAAGCTACTTCTTTTTCTTGATGATCTTCGTTTCAAGTTCAGCGTGTAGCCCACGAGCTTCTTCCTCGTTTACTGAAATCTGAATCCGGCCCCCACCTTCGGCAGGGATTTTGAGGATAATCTGTCCTCGTAGCTCGAGCTCCACTTCCATAGGACCGCTATTTCCGCGTGGCTTCATTGCTGCCATTTAATACTCCTTGAATCTTGGCGTCATCGCCGAACTTCAATTATCCCATGGCTTTGAGACATTTACCACGCCTAAGGTGGCGTGAAATCGGGGGCGGTGTACTTCCAGCAAACTAAAAGCCAAAGCACTTGCCCGAGCAGGCTCAGAGCCACAATCAAAGCTTTGGCCCACCAGCCCAATCGGTTGGTCGCAATACCGAATGCCAGCAGCATTGGAAAGGCCGGAAACAGGAGCCGCGGAGTGCTGCTTTGCGGGAAGAACACGGCAAACAGGTAGATCACGTAGGCTGCAGTCCAGATGCGCAGCTCCACCCCCAGGGCTCTAACCGATGGCAAAAACATGGCAGCGGCAAACATCAGTAACAGGACCACCACCACAAACTGCCCGAAGCCATCACCCAGATGAAAGCGCCCAGATTCGAACCAGCCGCTGAAAGGAATAAACACAGATCCGTCGGTGTAGCCGGCTCGCCAAGCTAATTCGGTTTTTAGGTATGCATCAGCCCTACCGGTAACCAGCCAGGCAATTACTAGCCAGGCAAATCCGAGCAACGAACTGAAGGCGGCAAAAACAAAGTCAAGCCAAGAAAACTTTTTCTCGGTAATCAATTTATAAAGCCACATCGCACCAAAAAACAGAGCAAACGCTAGCAACCCCGGACGAGAAAGCGATAAAACCAATAATGAAACGCACAACCAAATCCAGCGTTTGGTTAGATAGCAATACAAAGCTGCGGAAAATAAAAATAAACTAAGCGACTCGGCATAACCAACCTGCAGTATTGGTGAAGCAATTGACACAGAAACAAGCGTCGTTGCCCAAAGTGCCAAAGATTGATTTTGTGTTAGTCGAATCAGTTTGTATACGGTCAAAATAAAAAAGAAACCTATGATTGTGGCAACCAGCGGCGCCAGATACTTCCACTCAATCAAAGTGATTAGGTGCAGGCCCCGAATCAAAAACGGAAATACCGGATAAAAGGCCCAGTTGTTTTGCTGCAGACTGCCATCAAGATTTTGCGGCAGCACACTCGGATATCCATCCGAGAAGATTCGCTCGTACCACTCGACATCCCAGATGTTCAAAAAATCAAAATAGCCGGGCTGTGCCTTTGTCCAATAGTTGTCTTCTTGGATCGCGGCCATCGCCAGAAAAAACAGAAAAGTGACAAATCTAGCGGCGGCGTAAATGCCAATTACCGGCAGCCACCAGATATTTTTTAGGCGGTCAACCACTTGCGAAGTGCGCTCTCGCATGCGTAAATCTGCCCCACCGGAACGGCCTCGTCGTCGGCGTGTGCCTTGTTTGGATCGCCAGGCCCAAAGTTCATCGCCGGAATGCCGAGCGCGCTGAAGCGAGCAACGTCTGTCCAGCCGTACTTGGGCCTTGGCTGCGAGCCAACCGCAGCCACAAAAGCCTGCGCCTCTGGACGATCTAAACCTGGGCGAGCACCCTCGGCGAAATCGGTAATCGAAATCTCAAGCCCGGCAAACACTTGGCGCAGGTGTGCCTCGGCATCGGCCGCTGACTTGCTTGGCGCGAATCGATAATTGATGGTGACCACGGTTTCATCTGGAATCACATTGGTGGCAATTCCACCTTTAATCAGCACCGCGTTAAGCGACTCACGGTAGACCAGCCCATCTACTTCTACCTCTTGGGTTTGGTATTCGTTAAGACGTTGCAGAATTTCGGCGACTTTGTGAATCGCATTTTCGCCCATCCAAGATCTGGCCGAGTGAGCCTTTTTTCCGCGAGTGGTTATCTCCGCACGCATCGTGCCGTTACATCCACCCTCGACCATTGCATTAGTCGGTTCGCACAACACAGCAAAAGATGAATCGAGCAAATCTGGGTGATTTCGAGAAAGACGCCCGAGTCCGTTCTTGGTGGCCTCAACCTCTTCATGGTCGTAGAAGATCCACGTGATGTCGGTGTTCGCCTCAGCTAAAGTTGCCGCGAGTTTCAGCTGCACGGCAACGCCGGCTTTCATATCCACTGTTCCTCGCCCGTAAAGCACCTGCTCACGTTCCATCGGCAGGAGTTTTACCGGCAGGTTTCCGGCCACTGGCACGGTGTCAATGTGCCCTGCAATTACTACTCGAGTGGCATGTCCAAAGTTGGTGCGAGCAACGATTGCGTCGCCATCGCGAAAGACTGAAAGGTGTGAGTACTTGGCTAGTGAGCGCTCTATCGCATCGGCGAGTGCCTTCTCATTTCCGGAAACCGACTCGATGTCACAAATTACGCGAGTAAGTTCGACAACATCACCCTCGAGATTTAATTCCACGCCAGACATACAGCAAGCCTAACTTGTAGGCTTATGGCTGTGACTGAAGCGACTTTTCTTGATTCCAACGCCTGGGGCCATGGGCTATCCACCGTAGCTAGCGACGGCACTATTCTCGACGTTTGGTACCCGAAACCAGAACTTGGTGCCGCTCCTAAGTCAGACGCACTCTGGGTAGTGCCAAAAGAACTTGACGCCCTGGTTGGCGAAGATGCTCGTCGCCGCGTGAGCATCCAGTGGATTCGCACCGAAGTAGACCTAACCCAGCCGGTGTCCAGCACCGCCGACGCCTATCTCCGACTTCACCTACTGAGTCACCTTCTGGTCAAGCCAAACACCATCAACCTCGACCAGCTCATCCCTAATCTTCCAATCGTGGGCTTCACCAACGTTGGACCCATCGCCCTTGACGACCTAGAAGAACTGCGCGGCTCACTTCAGAAGCACGGCATCAGCGTTCACAGCATCGACAAGTTCCCAAGACTCGTCGACTACGTAACCCCACGCAAAGTTCGCATCGCCGATGCCAATCGCGTGCGCCTTGGAGCACACCTATCCCCTGGAACCACGATCATGCACGAGGGATTTGTTAACTTCAACGCTGGCACCCTCGGCAGTTCGATGGTCGAAGGTCGCATCTCTCAGGGCGTCATCGTCGGCGACGGCAGCGACATCGGCGGCGGCGCATCAATTATGGGCACACTCTCCGGTGGTGGCCGCGAAAAAGTTGTCATCGGTCAGCGCGCACTACTAGGCGCTAACTCAGGTGTCGGTATTTCTATCGGCGACGACTCAGTAGTCGAAGCCGGTCTCTACGTAACCGCCGGCACCAAGGTAACCATCATCGACGGCGAAGGCGAACGAAGCGTAAAAGCCGGCGAACTATCTGGCATCGCCAACCTTCTGTTCCGTCGCAACTCAGTCACCGGTCGCGTAGAAGTACTTCCTCGCACCGGCGAAGGCATCAAACTCAACAGCCAGCTTCACGCGTAATTAGTCGCGAACGCTGTCCCAGCCGCCCTCATCGAGCGGAGCTCCATCAAGCGTTACTCGGTATGCGCCTTTAGCGACTACCTCACCGATTGGCTTGAATGCGCGAGGCAGTTTTGCATCCTTCGGAAAGGTTGCAAGCAGCCCGTGATCTTCGCCGCCATCGACAACCCAATCAAAAGCATTTGCCAATATTGCCATGGCCGGCTCTTCGAGAATGGCTTCGTAACCTTGTAATTCTTTTCGATGAATTGCCAGCGTCACACCACTTGCTTTTGCAATTCGATCGGCATCACGTGAAAGGCCATCGGAGATATCAAGCATCGATGTTGCACCTGCGATTGCAGCTTCGATTCCGGCGGTGATTGGTGGTTGTGGTCGCAGTTGAAAGTTCACCACTTCGTCATATGCGGAGATGGCATCTTTGTTGCCCGATTGCAAAAGTGAAAGTCCGGCCGCAGCGCGTCCAACGGTGCCAGCAATTGCGATGATGTCGCCAACTTTTGCACCAGAACGAAGCACTGGTTCGCGACCCTCGAGATCGCCGTGAGCGGTGATCGCTATCACAGTGGTGTCGGCCACGGTCAAGTCTCCGCCCACGACTGCCGCCTCCGGAGCCAGTGCCAGGCAGGCTTCACATAGTCCGTCGGCGAAAGATTCGAGCCATTCGATTTTGGTGTCGGGGCGACAAACTAAAGCAACCACGAGAGCGGTTGGCTTGGCGCCCATTGCCGCAACATCGGCCACGTTGCTGGCGATTGCCTTCCAACCAAGATCGCGGGCAGATGACCATTCGAGTTTGAAATCGTGACCCTCAACCATGGTGTCTATGGTCACGGTGAACCGTGAGTCTGGAGCGGCTACCACCGCGCTGTCGTCGCCGGGGCCAACAAGGGCCGATGAGGCGAGGTTGAGCCTCGCGATGGTTCGTCGCAGGCTCTCGTTTTCACCCAATTCGGCAATGGTAGGCACCACTCAAAGGTAGCCTGTTCTAGATGAAAATTTTGATAGCCACCGCACTTGCCCTGGGTTCACTGGCCCTAACCGGCTGCGCTCCCGCAGCCCCGGTATTGCCAACCGTCTCACTCGATGCCGCCGCTGACGCCAACAATCCGGCCTGCGCCGAGGTGGGGGTGCGTTTACCCGAATCCGTTGGTGAAATGGCCAAGCGTCAAACCGACTCTCAATCAACTGCGGCCTGGGGTGACCCAACCGGCGTGATTTACCGCTGTGGCATGCCTGAGGTGACAGTTAGCGATTTGGTCTGCGTTACTTCCGAGGATGTCGACTGGCTGATTGATGACAGCAAGCGACCAACCTATCGCTTCATCACATTTGCGAGAAAGCCCGCTATTGAAGTAGTGGTTGATTCAAAGTTGATCTCTGGCGTTTCGGCACTTGATTCTTTTGCCACAGCAATCAAGGAAATTCCAGCATCCAAGCGCTGTCGCTAACCGCGTTTTATGCCGAGCGAAATTAGCTCGTCAATCAAGTCTTTGTATGCGATACCGCTGGCTTGCCAGAGCGATGGAAACATCGAAAGTGGAGTGAAGCCTGGCATCGTGTTGATCTCGTTAATCAAGAATCCGGTTTTGGTGAGAAAGAAATCTGCGCGGGCAAGGCCTTCGCAACCAAGAGCATTGAATGCTTTACCGGCGAGTTTTTGCATTTCTTGTAATTCATCTGCTGTGATGTTTGCCGGAATTACCAACTGCACCGAGTCTTCATCCTGGTATTTGGCGTCGAAGTCGTAGAACTCACGCCCGGTGACGATAATTTCACCGGCAACTGAAACGCGTGGTGTGTTTGAGTTTGGGTCTTGCAAGACTGCAACTTCTACTTCGCGACCATCGATTCCGCGCTCGACCACAATTTTGTCGTCCTCTGCAAAAGCCACACCAATGGCTTCGCCAAACATCGCCATGTCTTTGACTTTGCTAACACCCTTGGATGATCCGGCTCGAGCAGGCTTGACAAAAAGCGGAAGCGAACCGAGGCCGCGCACGTGTTCGAGCGCAGTTTCGGGATCGCGCTCCCAATCGGTAAGTTTGATTACCACGTGCGGAGTTGCTGGCACACCGGCAGCAATAAAGCAATCTTTGGAGAGTTCTTTATCCATGCCTCGCTCAGAGGCAAGCACGCCGTTGCCCACGTAGGGCACGCCAACCGCCTCTAGTTCGCGCTGAACCTGGCCGTCTTCGCCATAGGGGCCGTGTAGCACCGGAAAGACCACGTCGATTTTGCCGAGCAAAGTTTGTCCTTGGAAAAGCTCCTGATTGGCACCAAAGTGCACATGCTTGCCGTTGTCTGAAACGAAAGACAAGTCACCCTTTTTGAGTGCCCACTTTTCGGCATCGTCTTCAGCGAGAGTCCAAACACCGGTTTTTGTGATTCCAATTGGAAACACGTTGTACTTGTCTCGATCGATTGCACCGAGCACTCCAGCCGCGGTGGCACAAGAAATTTCGTGTTCCGAAGATGGTCCACCAAATAGTAAGGCGACGTTAAGTTTCGTCATGCTGCCTTACTATTCCTTTACCGGTCCATCGGTTTCGTGAGTTAGGTGCGGAGCGATGTCGCGAGGATCCATTCGTCCTTCGAGCACAGCGTTAACCTGCTCAACAATTGGCATCGCAATATTCTTTTCAGCGGCGAGGGCAAGAATCGGCTTGACCGAGGCAAGACCTTCGGCAGTTTGTGACATGCGCTTAATCACTTCGCGAATTGAATAACCGCGACCTAGCATTTCACCGGCTTTGTGGTTACGTGAAAGCGGTGACTCCGAGGTTGCAATCAGGTCGCCGAGTCCAGCAAGACCAATCATGGTGTTTGGCTGGGCTCCGTAGGCAACCGCGAAACGCGAAATCTCTGCAAGACCGCGGGTCATAATCGATGCCTTGGTATTTTCGCCGTAGCCAACACCGTTCACAATTCCGATGGCCACCGCAATCAGGTTCTTCAAAATTCCACCAAACTCGGTGCCGATCACATCGTTGTTAGTAAAGGTGGTGAAGTAATCATTGCTACTAACCTCGGCAACGCGAATTGCTGTGTCACGATTGCTCGAAGCAGCAACCGACGCAGCTGGCTGTTGAGCGGCAATTTCGGTGGCCAGGTTTGGACCAGAAACTACTGCAATCTGGCCGCTCGCAAAGCCGGTGGCCTCGGCAATGACCTCACTCATTCGCAAGCCGGTTTCGCGCTCAACGCCCTTCATCAAGCTCACCAGGATGGCATCCTTCGGCAGGTGGACTCCCCATTCGGTAAGGTTGCCGCGCAGCGACTGAGACGGCACCGCTAAAAACACTAGTTCGGCTCCGGCTAGGGCCTCGGCCACGTTGCTCGTGGCGCTGAGGTTGTGAGGCAGGTTGATGCCGGGCAGGTAGTCGCCGTTGCGGTGGGTCTCGTTGATTTCTTCGGCGATGTCATCGCGGCGAGCCCAGAGCGTGATGTCGTTTCCGGCATCGGCCAGAACCTTTGCAAAAGTTGTGCCCCAGCTACCGGCACCGATTACCGCAATCTTGGTCACTTCTTATCCTTTTTCTTGAAATTACCGTGCGCTGCCTGTCCGGCCTCGGCGGCATCCCAGCGTCGTTCGGGTGCTTTTTCGCCGCGCAGTTTTTCTACCAAAGCGGTGATGCTCGACATTACTAATTCGGTTGCCTCTTGTGTTTCGGCAGGAGTCAATTGCTTCTTGCGATACTTAGCCAAATCAATTTCGCCACCAACCAAAATGCGAACCGCCTTGGTTGGATTCGGCCGAAACTTTGCGCCGTAGGTTGGCAATATTTCTTCACTACCCCAGTGAGCAATTGCATATACCGGAACGTTGGTTTCAAGTGCCAAACGAACAGCGCCGGTGCGACCGCGCATTGGCCATAGATCTGGGTCACGCGTTAATGTTCCCTCAGGAAAAATTGCGATGCAGTGACCCGCAGCTAGATACTGGTTTGCTGCGCGCAGAGGTCCATCGTTGCGATGAGTGCTTCGGTAAACCGGAATCTGTCCGGCAGCGGTCAACACCTTGCCGATTAACGGAATGCGAAAGAGGCTCTCCTTGGCCAAAAAGTGTGGGCCACGATTTAGATATTTGTAAATAAAGTAGGCCACCGCGAGAGCGTCAACGTTTGTCACGTGATTCGAAACGAGAATGTATGAACCCTTTTTCGGGAGCTTTTCTACTCCCTCAACTTTTAGATGGAACATAGAACGAACCAGCGGAATCAGAATTGCCGCCGCCGAGCGCACACTGAGTGACTTTTCGAGTGCCTTCACTTTAGGCATCGGGAGTTGCTTCTTCGGCTTTGACATACCTGAGGCTTATTCCGAGTAGGTGAAGTCGGCGCCGAGGTCGGTGAGTTTTTGCAAGAAGTGCTCGTAGCCTCGAGATATGAGCTGCACATTGGTCACGTTTGAGGTGCCCTCGGCCGCGAGTGCGGCCACCATGTGACTGAAGCCTCCGCGTAGGTCTGGCACTCGGATATCCGCGCCCTTGAGGGCGGTAGGACCGCTGATTACCGCACTGTGGTTGAAGTTGCGCTGACCAAAACGGCAAGGGCTGCCGCCCAGGCACTCACGATAAATCTGGATGCTGGCACCCATTTCAACCAGGGCGTCGGTAAAACCAAAACGCTGCTCATAAACCGTCTCGTGCACGATCGACAGACCCTTGGCCTGGGTGAGAGCCACCACAAGTGGCTGCTGCCAGTCGGTCATAAAACCAGGGTGCACATCGGTTTCGATAACCACCGGGTGAAGATCGCCGCCAGGGTGATAAAAGCGAATGCCGTCGTCTTCAATTTCAAAGGCTCCGCCAACTTTGCGAAACACGTTGAGAAAAGTTGTCATCTCTTGCTGACGAGCTCCGCCAACAAAAATATCTCCGTTGGTGGCCAGAGCAGCGGCAGCCCAAGATGCCGCCTCGTTGCGATCGAAAAGCGCGCGGTGAGAATAACCACCAAGACGCTTTACGCCTTCGATTCGAATGACACGATCGGTGTCTACAGAAATGATGGCTCCCATTTTTTGCAGGATTGCAATCAGATCCATAATTTCTGGTTCAATGGCGGCGCCAGAAAGTTCGGTCACGCCTTCAGCACGAGTTGCAGTTAGCAGCACCTGCTCGGTGGCACCAACCGACGGATACGGAAGTTTGATCTTTGCGCCTTTGAGGCCTTTAGGTGCAGAAAGACGAGTTCCGTTTTCTAATTCTTCAATGACTGCGCCAAAGTTGCGCAACACTTCAAAGTGAAAGTCAATTGGGCGATCGCCGATGTGGCATCCGCCGAGGCCGGGAATAAACGCTTCACCCAACTGGTGCAATAGCGGGCCACAGAACAGAATTGGAATACGAGAAGATCCAGCGTGAGCATCGATGTCGATCATTCGAGCCGACTTCACATTGGTTGGATCAAGGTGCATTACGCCATCTTCGCTGTGTGAAATTTGCACACCGTGAAGCTGAAGTAAACGAGAAACAATTTCGACATCGCTAATGAAAGGTACGTCTTTGAGCACGCTCGGGCCATCACCGAGGAGTGCGGCAACCATGGCCTTGGTTACCAGGTTTTTAGCACCCTTGAGGTCAACGCGACCCTTTAGCGGCTTGCCGCCGCGAACGGTAATTTGGCTCAAAGGTTAGCTCCTAGCCGGTAGGGTCTTCGGACGCCAAGCCTCGCGCTTAGCCTCAAAGTCGGTGATTGCCTGTTCGTCGCGAAGAGTAAGGCCGATGTCGTCCAAGCCCTCCATCAAACGCCAGCGGGTGTATTCGTCGATGTCAAAATGAACAACCAGATCGCCAACCGACACGGTTTGCGCTTCAAGATTTACCGTGGCCTCAACACCGGGGTTCGCCTCAATTGCTGACCATAACTTTTCGGTGTCTTCGTCGGTGATGATTCCGGTGACCAACCCTTGCTTACCCGAGTTACCTCGGAAGATGTCGGCAAACTTGCTCGAGAACACCGCCTTGAATCCGTAATCGCGAAGTGCCCATACCGCGTGCTCACGAGATGAACCGGTGCCAAAGTCAGGGCCAGCAATTAGCACCTGTCCGTTTTTGTATGGCTCTTGGTTCAAAACAAAATCTTTGTCACCGCGCCAAGATGCGAACAATGCATCTTCGAATCCGGTCTTGGTAATTCGCTTCAGGTAAACCGCTGGGATGATTTGGTCGGTATCAACATTGCTGCGACGAAGTGGAACAGCCACGCCGGTTTCAACTAAAAACTTTTCCATTAGTGATTTTCCAAATCTGCTGGAGATGAAAGAGTTCCGCGAATTGCGGTTGCCGCGGCCACCAGCGGAGAAACCAAGTGTGTGCGCGCACCCTTGCCCTGGCGTCCTTCAAAGTTTCGGTTCGATGTTGATGCTGCACGTTCACCAGGTGCGAGCTGGTCTGGGTTCATACCCAAACACATCGAACAACCGGCAAAACGCCACTCGGCACCAAATTCCTTGAATACCTGATCGAGCCCTTCTTGCTCGGCCTGCGCGCGTACCTTTGCTGAACCAGGCACCACCATCATGCGAAGCCCATCGGCCTTCTTTTTGCCCTTGATAATCTGGGCCGCAGCGCGAAGGTCTTCGATTCGGGAGTTGGTGCAAGAGCCGAGGAACACGGTGTCTACCCTGATGTCTTTGAGCTTGGTGCCTGGCTTGAGATCCATGTATTCGAGGGCACGTTCGGCTGCCGCGCGGTCGTTCGGGTCGCTGTAGTCATCCGGTGAAGGCACCTCGCCGAGCAAACTGACGCCCTGACCCGGGTTTGTTCCCCAGGTGACGAACGGATCCAAAGTGTTGGCATCCAAGAAAACCTCGGCGTCAAACTTGGCCCCTTCGTCGGTAGGTAATGTCTTCCAGTATTCGACGGCAGCATCCCAGTCGGCACCCTGCGGTGCGTGCGGGCGACCCTTGAGGTACTCAAAAGTGGTTTCGTCTGGCGCAACCATTCCGGCGCGAGCACCGGCTTCGATTGACATGTTGCAAATTGTCATACGAGCTTCCATGGAAAGCGAACGAATTGCGGAACCGCGATACTCGAGCACGTAACCCTGTCCGCCGCCGGTGCCGATCTTGGCAATCACGGCAAGAATGATGTCCTTGGCGGTAACGCCAGGGCGAAGTGTGCCCTCAACATTAATCGCCATGGTTTTGAACGGCTTGAGCGGAAGTGTCTGAGTGGCAAGCACGTGCTCAACCTCAGAAGTTCCGATACCCATCGCGAGCGCGCCGAATGCTCCGTGAGTTGAAGTGTGTGAGTCACCGCAAACCACTGTGATGCCTGGCATGGTGAGCCCAAGCTGCGGACCAACTACGTGAACAATGCCCTGATCGATGTCGCCGAGCGAATGAATGCGAATGCCAAACTCTTCAGCGTTTTTACGCAACGCCATAATTTGAGTTCGACTAACCAGGTCGGCAATCGGCTGATCGATATCCAAGGTTGGTGTGTTGTGATCTTCCGTGGCGATGGTCAAATCCGGACGGCGAACCGGACGGCCAGCCATTCGTAATCCGTCGAAGGCTTGCGGGCTGGTTACCTCGTGCACGAGGTGAAGGTCGATGTAGAGCAGGTCGGGTGCGCCATCTTTGCCCTTCGCGACCAAGTGGTCGTTCCATACCTTTTCGGCAAGGGTCAGTGCGGCCATAAATTCACCTCGAAATGCTTGAACCCCAAGTTTAACCGAGATATCGGCCTAGGCTAGGGCTGATGAGCACTCAAAACATCCCGCAGCTTCAGCGCCGAACTGTTCGGGTACTGACCGCGGGCCAGATTTTTAGCGGTTTTGGGCTCGGTTCGACCCTTTCTATCGGCTCGTTACTGGCCCAGGAGCTCAGCGGATCTACCGCCTGGGCCGGGGCCGCAGCCACTTTTTCCACCCTGGGAGCGGCAACCTGGGCGATTCCCCTGGCCAGAGTGGCCTACAGCCGCGGTCGTCGCTTTAGCCTAGGTCTGGGCGCGGCCATTGCCATCACGGGTGCGGCACTGATTGTTACAGCCACCGCGATTGGCTTCTTCCCGCTTTTGCTCTTGGCCTTATTTTTGCTCGGTGCCGCATCGGCCACCGGGCTTCAGGCACGTTTCGCCGCCACCGACTTGCCGGCTCAAAAATCTCAGAGTCGCGATCTTTCGGTGGTGGTCTGGGCAACCACAATTGGAGCGGTGGTTGGCCCGAATTTATTTGGCCCCGGCGAAATACTCGGCAACGCACTTGGCCTTCCGCACATGACCGGACCCTTTGTGGTCACCATGATTGCGCAACTTTCTGCAACTTTAATTTTTTGGTTTGGCTTGAACCCCGACCCACTGCTCACCGCAAAAACTCTGGGCGATGCAAAGGTGCAAAAACCAAAACTCTCTTTCGCCACCGCGATACAAACTTTGAAGCAACATCCAAAATCTGCCTACGCCGTCATCTCGATTGCGCTTTCACACATGGTGATGGTTGCGGTAATGTCCATGACGCCCGCGCATCTAAAAATGGAAGGCGCAACCTTGGTGGTTGTCGGCTTCACTATCAGCGTGCACATTGCCGGTATGTATGCCTTCAGCCCGATTTTTGGAATTCTCGCCGACAAGTTTGGAAAAATTCAAACTGTTGCACTTGGTCAGATAATTTTCATCGCTGCATTGGCATTTGCCGGTTTTGGAATGCACGATCACAATTCGGTTCTGCTCGGGTTATTTTTACTCGGGCTCGGTTGGAGCGCGGCAACGGTTGCTGGCTCCTCACTGCTTTCAGCTTCGCTACCGCAAGAACAAAAAACTAATGTTCAAGGTTTGAGCGATGCACTGATGAACCTAAGCGGAGCATTCGGCGGAGCAATTTCGGGCTCCATCATGGCTGCGCTCATGTTCGTGGGATTAAACCTTGCAGCGCTAATGCCGGTTGCTCTAATCCTTTTGTTAAGCGCAATCGCCCTGCTGAAAAAACAACAGGGCGATTTACAGAAATAACAAATTACGCTTCTTGACGCTCCACGGCCTTTCGGCCCAGTAGGTACTGACCCAAGAAGCCAATGACCAGTGCCAGGAACACTCCGATATTGGAGTAGTACCAGGCGCTATCGCCGTTGATGCCTACTGCCGCGTATAGGTAGCCCTCCCAGGTGGTGAAAGTGAGGCTGGTGTCTGGGCTAGAAATGAAGCCGTAACCCACGAAGCTCGCCAAAACCATAGCGCCCACCGCTACCGGGTTCACACTTCCGTAGCGACCCTTGGCGTTGTAAAGAGCGGCCTCGTCGTAGCTCTTCTTGCGCAGTGCTAGGTCGGCAATGAAGATACCGGCCCACGCCGCCATCGGCACACCAAGAATGTAAAGCCCCGCTTGGAAAGGCCAGAAGAAGTCGCCGGCAATCCAGACAAAGTAGATGGTTCCGATCAGCATCAAAATGCCATCGATACCGGCAGCCTGGTAACGCTTCAACTTCAAACCGAGTGTCAGCAGATTCAAACCTGACGAGTAAATGTCGAGAATTGCGCCACCCATGAAACCGAGCAGAGCCAAAACGATAAACGGAATCAGGAACCAGGTTGGTAGCACTGCGGTTAGTGCACCAATTGGATCGCTGCCGATGTTCTCTGCAATGTCTGCATTTGAAAGTGCAAGCATGAAACCATAGACCACCAAAATTGCCGGTGCGATTGCGGCACCGAAGGTGGTCCAACCAAAAATCCCCTTGCTCGATGCCGTGCGAGGTAGATAACGAGAGTAGTCTGCGCCACCATTAACCCAACCCAGACCGAAAGACGTCATGGCAAAAATAATTCCGGTCACCAATGCGCCAATTCCGCCAGCCGGAGCAGCGACTACTGCAGACAAATTGATTGCACTAGCTGAAATTGCAATGAAGACCACGGTCAAAACAATTGATGCCAGCGTGATCCACTTTTGAATGCGCATGATGAATTTGAAACCAAACACACCAGAGACCACGACAATACCGGCGATAACTATAAATGCGCCAGCCTTTACGCCGTCACCGGTGCCCCAACCCAAGCGCTCAAAAACAGTTGATGTGGCAAGCACACCTAGGGACACCAAAACGATTTCCCAACCGACAAGTAGCAGGTAAGAAACCAAAGTTGGCAGAGCGTTTCCGTTGACACCAAAGGTTGCCCGAGACAAAACCAGGGTCGGTGCAGATCCGCGCTTTCCGGCAAGAGCAACGAGTCCAACTAGAGCGAAAGAGAAGACAATACCGACTAGGCCGGCGATAATCGCCTCACCGAAAGATAGACCGAAGCCAAGAATCCAGGCTGCCATCGAGATGCCAAAGATAGAAACGTTAGATGCCGCCCAAGGCCAAAACTGGTCGCTCGGCTTGCCGTGGCGCTCAGACTCTGGAATTACGTTGAGTCCGTGCTGTTCTACTTCTAGGTTGTTAGCCACTGCTACTCCTTTAGGTTCCCCAGCCCGCGCTGGACTTGCCCTTAAAGGTTACCGAGTACCTCAGGCGTAGGCCCGCAGGCGCCGCCCTTCTGGGTTACCGAAAAAGCCGCGGCTTTGTTCGCACGCTGTATGGCATCGTGCCAATTCATACCCGCGGCAAGCGATGCAATTAGGGCACCCGTGTGGACATCGCCGGCGCCAGTGGTATCCAGCGGATTTTCTACCGCATAGGTGGGCACCGTGGCAATCGGGTTGGCGTGCTCAAACAAAACTGTGTCGCGCACCCCATTGCGTTGCAAGAACAATGCCTCTTCGCCAGAGCGCGGAGAAAGCACTTCGTATTCCATCTCGTTTAGCGTGATCACGTAGGCCTTGTGGCGAAGCGCCTCGATTACATCCATGTCGATTGCAGAAACCATGGTTGACGGGTCAAAGAAGATATCCGCGATGTCGGCCTGGTCGCTCAGAATCCACTGCTTCACCGCCTCGCGACTCGTGGCATAAGACAAGTCGTACCCAGAAATGTAAACCGCATCGGTCGGACGAATATCTACACTCATTAGCTGATCTATGGTTACCATCGCCTCGGCAGCAGCGTAAGTCACGAAACTGCGTTCGCCATCAGGCTCAACCATCGTGAAGCAATATCCGGTATCCAGGTCTTCCATGCGACGACCGATGAAGTCAATGTCATCCTTCAGCATCGATTCGAGCACCATATTTCCGTAAACTCCGGTGCCTACCGTACCGGCGTGCAGGGTTTTCAAACCCAAGCGACTGGCCGCCGACTCAACGTTGTACGCACCGCCGGTCATCACGAGAGACTCTTTTACCAGCGAATCCAGGCCGCGAGCTGGCAGGTGATCAACATAATTGACGATGTCAACGATTGTGCTGCCGAAAGAAATAAGACGCTGGTATCTAGATGTCATCAGAGTAATTCTGTCGCAGGTCGTAAAGTCTTGTTGCCATCTGCGAAAAGTCGAGATTGTTTTGCTGTGTTACAAAATAGGCAGCCTCAACCTCGTCTTGCCCCCAGTGCCCGCTACTGGCCACAAGTGCACTGGCAATCGCGGCAATAGTGTCGCTATCTCCGCCCAGAGCAGCACCGAGCTGAGCTGCGTTGATTGGCCTGCCCTCAGCAAGTGTTGCCACCGCGAGCGCGGCCACCACTGATTCACGAGATTCCAAAGAGGTACCAATGTTGTGATCAATAAATTCAAGCGCTGCCATCTTGCCGCCCAGCGCCGATACGTGCTCCACTTCAAACAAAATATTCTCTGGCAGCCCACTAAAAATGTTTTCGCTAGGTGTTGCTCCCCAGCGTTCGGTCAACACCTCTGATGCAATAAAGCCAACCTCGAGCGACTCACTCCAAGAAAGCCCATCGATGCCGGCAGAAATAATCGCGGCAACAATTACCGCAGCCAAGTTTGCCTCGAGTGAATTATGCGAGAGTCGATTTATCTCGAGAGTCTGATCAACGAGAGCGTTAGCGCCCTTCGCTGGAAGAATCGGCACCGCACAACCCAAAACTGGAATGCGCATTGACGCTCCGTTAGTGGTGCCCGCAAGACTG
>JACCDM010141495.1_pt1 | contig 20911 bp, 27 predicted proteins | sample 7445851 | NCBI WGS metagenome assembly JACCDM01 (sample SAMN15323438, study PRJNA562643) | freshwater metagenome | isolation source: river surface water | place: USA:Blue River Watershed | collected 2017-08-16
GATAGTTTCAGAGAGCATTTTTGTGTCTGTATCTCTGAATACACATTGCTCTGAATAAAAGTTGCCCACTTGCATCCCAGTGGGAAGGTTTGTTCAGGGCAATTGTGTTTTTGGTCGGTGCTCTCTATTTGGATTTGGGGAAGTTGAAAATCCGTTTAAATTCCGTTCAATGGACGGAAACGGACGGAAACGGGCATATCTGCAAAGGGTGGCTTGACTAATAAAATACTGGGGTACATTGCCACTCAGGCTCCATATAGAGGTATTGCAACATAACTACTGATCAGAAGGTTGGGGGTTCGAGTCCCTCCAAGCGCACTGTGTGATGTCTCGGGACATTATTCATTTTATGGCCTTGTTGTTTTGGCCAGTAGCTGTGGTTGTCGTCGATGATGTGGGTGGTTAGGACTTCGCCTGTTGTGGCGTGTGTGACGGTTGCGACGAATTCGTCGATTAGGACCATGACGGGTATTTTTGCGTGGACTATTCCAAGTCCCAGGTGGTGCATTTTTCCGGCTCTGCGGATGCTGATTTTTCCGAATTTGTCGACGTTATCGAATCTGACTCTGTAGTGTTCGGTGATTGTGTTGCCTTCTGGTTTTGCTTTGATGGTTGCGTTGTAGGCGTGTTGGGGTGTTTTCAGGCCGATGGCTTTGTGGGGTCTTTGGGTGTTGTAGATGTTTGTGAAGTCGTTTAGTTGTTGTTGTAGTTCTTGGATGGTGTTGCAGCGGACTTGTTGACTAAGCCAACGCTTTTGGGTTTGGTGAAATCTTTCGATTTTTCCTTGTGTTTGTGGGTGTCCTGGTGATCCGTTCTTTTGTTTGATTCCGAGTGTGCGAAGCAGGTATTCGAATTGGTTTCTTCCTTTGACGAATCTTGCTGTGTAAACGCTGCCGTTGTCGGTAAGGGTTGATTGCAGGAAGCCGTATTGGTTGGTGCATTCTTTGAAGGTTTCAACAACATCAACGCCGGTTACTGGTTTGAATGCTTTGCAGCTGAGTAGGAATCTGCTGTGGTCATCTAACCAGTTGAGTATTTCGATGTCTGTGCCATCGGCTAGGCGCCAGTGGGTGAAATCTGATTGCCAGGTTTCGTTTGGTTGCAGGGCTTCAAAGCGTTGGATGTAGGCTCTTGGTTTCTTTTTGGGTTGTGGTTGGACCAGCCCTGCGTTTTTGAGGATTCGCCAAATGGTTGAGATTGCTGGTGGCTGGATGCCTTGTTGGTTTAGGTGCCATGCGATTGTTGTGGCGCCCGCGTCGAGTCCTTGGGTGATCAGGGAAATTCGCAGGTCTTTGATTAGTTCGGCGGTTTCTGGCCCGGTTTGGTGTGGGTTGGTTTTGGGTCTTTTCGACTCAGGTTCCAGGCCTTCAAGGCCGTTTTGCCGGTATTTGCGCAGCAGGGCGTAAACCCAACGTTCTGAGACCCCGTATTTTCGGGCTACTTCTCGAATTGACTGGTTTTGGTGGGTTACAGAGAGCACAATTACGCGGTTTTTAGACATATTTCATACTGAACGATGTCGCGAGACATCACTGCACTATGTCGTGAAACAGAACAAACCTGTAGCAGGTGCACTGCTATTCCGTTCGGATGTACCGTTCGGGTGTTCGGTTCGGTAGGCCGTGCGGGCGTTCATAATGCGGGTCGGGGCAGGGCCCGAACTCATGCCGCCGCGATTTTTGGTCTGTCATTAGTACACGTTCTGATGTACTATGAGGGCATGACCACTTCGACTGCTGTTCGACTTGACGCGATTCGTCGGGTCGGCAAAACCCTCGCCGACCCGACGCGTGCCGCCATCCTCTTGGCGCTCCTTGATGGGTCTCGCTACCCGGCGGAGCTGGTGGACGAGCTGGGCATAAAGAAGCAGAGCGTGTCGAATCACCTCGCCTGCCTTCGCGATTGCGGCATCGTGGTTGCAGAGCCGTCCGGTCGACGAGTTCTCTACGAGATTTCGGATGCGCGGCTGCGTCATGCGCTCCAGGATCTAGTGGGCGTCCTCCTCGCTGTTGATCCGGTGGATGCGTGCGACGTGAACTCACCGGATCCGGGGGCACGCGCATGACGGCCGCGGTGAGAACCACACCTGACGCGAGCCGCACCGCTCTGCTGCGGCGACGAGTGAAGATCATCGTTGCCGTCACCATCGGGTACAACGTGATCGAAGGCATCATCGCCCTCATTGCCGGCAGCGCCGCGGACTCGGCTGCGCTCATCGGTTTCGGGCTCGACTCTGGCGTGGAGGTGCTTTCGGCGACTGCCGTTGCTTGGCAGTTCACGCGTCGCGACCCGGAGCGATTTGAGAAGCCGGTGCTTCGCGTGATCGCGTTCGCCTTTTTCGTTCTCGCCGCCTACACGATCGTGGGCTCCACCCTCTCGTTGACCGGGGTGACGACTCCCGAATCCAGCAACGTCGGCATCGTGCTCGCTGCCGTCAGCGTCGTCGTCATGCCCTTCCTCTCGGTTCTTGAACGACGCACCGGTCGAGAACTCGGCTCCGCCACTGTGGTGGCTGATTCCAAGCAGACCCTCATCTGCTCGTTGCTCTCGGCGGCGGTCTTGCTCGGCCTCGTCGCGAACGCCGCGTTCGGATGGACCTGGGCCGATGCGCTCGCCGCCCTCGTGATCGGAGCCTTCGCCATTCGAGAAGGCATCGAAGCGTGGAACGGTGACACCTGCGCTACCGCGATCGGCGAACTCATGGAAGGCTCCACCACCCACGACCACGACCACGATGAGGAAAGCCACCCGTGAGCGCCGACGGGCACACTCATGCCGGCGGCACGATTAATCGTCGGCGCCTCGCGATCGCTTTTGGCCTTACTGCCACCGTTCTCGTCGCTGAGGTGATTGGGGCGATCATCACCGGGTCGCTTGCTCTGCTCGTGGATGCGGCCCACATGCTGACCGATGCGGGTGGGCTGCTCGTTGCGTTGTTTGCGGCCAAGCTCATGGAACGACCCGCAACATCACGCCGCACCTGGGGTCTTCGTCGTGCGGAGGTGCTCGCTGCCACCGTGCAGGCTGCCGTGCTGCTGGGCGTGGGCGTGTTCGTGGTCATCGAAGCTGTGCAGCGATTCAGTCAACCGGCAGAGATTGCCAGCGTCGAGCTCCTCGTCTTCGGCATCGTCGGCCTCCTGGCCAACATCATCGCGATCATGGTCCTGTCGGGCGGTCGCGGTGACAACCTCAACATGCGGGCCGCGTTCCTCGAAGTGCTCAACGATGCACTCGGGTCGGTGGCTGTCATCGTCGCTGCCGTCGTCATCATGACGACGGGGTTCCAGCAGGCCGACTCGATCGCTGCGTTGCTGGTCGGGGTGCTCATCATTCCGCGCACGTTGCGCCTGCTCCGGGACGCCGTCGATGTGCTGCTCGAGTCAGTACCGCGCGGCATCGACCTCGCCGATGTGCGACAGCACCTGCTGGATGAGGATCATGTTGTCGACGTTCATGACTTGCACATCACGCAGATTGCTACTGGTCTGCCCGTACTGACTGCCCACGTTGTCGTAGAGGCAGGTTGCTTCCACGACGGCCACGCACCCGAAATCACACAAGCGCTGCAGCGCTGTGCCGCCGAGCACTTCCCGGTCGCGATCGACCATGCAACATTCCAGCTCGAACCAGCAGGAGCGGCCCAGGCGCACGACATGCACTGACAGACCCGATATCGCGCACCCGTCACCCCTGTTTATCCGTGCGCGCGGAATTCAATTCATTTACTTCTCTAGAATTGCGAGTTGAAATAGCGCTAATGATTCACGATTACGAAGTTGTCATTATCGGGGGAGGTCAGGCAGGGCTCGCCGCCGGCCGTCACGCCCAGTCGCAGGGACTGAACTACATCATTCTGGAAGCGAGCAACGCTGTCGGGAATGCGTGGCGTGAAAGGTACGACAGCCTGACGCTCTTCACCCCACGATCGTTTAGTGGCCTCCCTGACCTTCCTTTCTCCGGCGACCAGGATGGGTACCCGACCAGGGACGAGGTCGTGGATTATCTGCAGCACTACGTCAAGAGCTTCGACCTCAATGTCGTACTTGATCAGCCAGTGCGCAAGGTCACGAAAGATGGCGAACTGTTCACCGTCGCGACGAAGTCGGCAACCTACGCCGCACCGGCCGTCGTGGTTGCCACCGGCCCTTTCCAGTCACCTCGAGTACCGGCATGGGCTTTACCAACCGACGGCGTACGGCAGCTGCACAGCTCGGCCTACCGAAACCCCGCGCAGATCCAGGGGAAGAGAGTGCTTGTCGTGGGTGGTGGAAACTCCGGAGCTCAGATTGCAGAGGAGCTGGCCGCTGAGTACGAGGTCGATATGGCCGTCAATGCACCAATGCGGTTCATGCCCGCGAAGATACTCGGCGAGAGTTTGTTCTGGTGGCTCGACGCACTGGGCGTCCTCAACGCCCCCTCTGACAGCTTCAAGGCCACGATGCTTCGACGACGGGGAGACCCAGTCATCGGCACATCTCTCCGGCGCCTCCTTCAGCGCGGTGCCGTCAAGCTGAAACCTGCGGCGATGTCCATGACTGATGGAACGGTGTTCTTCGCTGACAAGACGAGTGGACGGTACGACACGATCATCTACTGCACCGGCTATACCGCTGACTACGGGTGGATGCAGATCCCGGACGCTCTCGGTCAGAACGGCATGCCCTCACACAAGGGTGGACAGTCCAAAACCGTCAGCGGGCTGTGCTTCCTCGGCTTGGGATGGCTTCGTTCACGAAACTCTGCCCTCATTGGTGGCGTCGGCACCGATGCAAAGATCATCATCGATCGGATCGCCGGCAGCGCTAAGACCGCCGCTGCGCGCGACACTTCGGAGGCACGCAGATGAAGGTCCACGTTTCCACCTTCCTCAACGCGAGCCCCACCACGGTGTGGAGCACGGTCAAGCGCAAAGAGTTGCTTCATTACGTCATCGCACCGATGGGCAAGTTCTCGCCCCTCGATGGGATAACCCGAGGCGCCTGGATCTCCGGAACGGCGTATGACGGCCGAAGCTTCATGTTCTCGATCATCCCGGTGGGGACCAGGACAATCCTCATCGAGAGCGCCGATGACCGCTCGATGACAATTCAGTCACGTGAGCATGGTGAGATCGGGTTGAAGAAGTGGGACCACCTGATCGCGGTCAAGCCAGAGGGCGACGGCTCGCGCTACTCCGACACGATTGAGATCGACGCTGGTGTATTCACGCTTCTGTATTGGTGTTACGCAGAGATGTTCTATCGGCATCGTCAGCGCAAGTGGAGGAAGCTCGTCCGGCACGACTTCGCCGGCCTGTGAACAGCCCAAGTCGCGAAGGCTTGCACGACATGAGCTCGTCATCTAATGAAGTGCGGACTGAGCCAGGGCGGATCCAAACGCCGTGCCAACGTAAGCTTTCGAGCGCGAGCTTCGGATGCCCAGACGTCCGCTTCGCTGAGACCGGCTATCAGGAGCGCGGCGCAGACTTGCTCGCGAAGGCAACCGATCTAGGAGCAGTATGAGTGCCCGCACCAGCCGACCTACCCGCCGCCTCGTCGTCGCCATCGCGATCGCGAGCGCCGTCGTCCTGACCGGATGCACTGCCAACGAGGACCTCGCCGAACAGTATCGCTCGGAAAGAAATAGGAGAGGTCGAAGCTTCATGTACACGATCATCTTCGTGGGGACCAGGACGATCTTCATCGAATGTCAAGAAACGGTGTTCCACCAAGGGGATCGTCAGCGTTGCTGGAGGAGCCTTGGCAAGAGTGACTTCCGCGATCTGCTCACTATCGATCATGGTCCGACACGCGAATGACAAGACCAGCGACGATGAACCCGGCGGCAGCCGCGTACTGCAACGGGAGCCAGACCGCATCCGCGAGTGCGAGCGGAATCACCGGGTTCCACACCACTGCGATCGCGGCCGGAAGTGGCAACCACCACCACTGGCGCGACTGGACCGCAAACCATCCGATAATGAGCGCGAGCACGGCGATCACGAAACTGACGACAAAAAACAGTTCATTGCCGATGGCGAAGACCCCGACAATAGCTGCGATGGCCCCCAGCAGGCCGGGTGCGAGCGCCATGCGGCGGAGAGGCTCAGGCTCGTTCGCGCGCTGCGACCGTGTCATCCGGGTTCACCAGCAGGAGAGGAATCTGAGCCACCGCGGCTGCGCAGACGCGCCAGGTACTCGTTGTAGGCGTCGAGGTCGGCATTTCCGTGCTGGTCTGCGCGAGCATCCGCCGCTGTCGCCTTGTCGGTGTCGTCTCGGAACCATCGATGGAAGATGTACAGCAGTATGAGAACCGTTGGGCCTTCACCGTATGACCACGCCAGGCCACCTGCCACGCCTTGATCGACGAGAGGGTCGATTCCGAGTGAGGTCGGTGGACTCGCGAAAGCGTCCGTGACAAGCGTGGGGCTGACCATGAGAAAAACACCGAAGAATGCGTGCAAAGCGACTTCAGCGACGAGGTCTAGAGCGCGTGCAGGATATGACATCCGAATCGGTAGGGGATCATCGCTGAGAATCGGGAGAGTGAACACGATGCCCGCCACAAGGAACGCCACTTCGAGAGACACGTGTCCGGCTGGCAGGGCCAGAATCGGGTCGACGAGCTCGCCGAGGTAAAGCCCATAGAACAACAGAAGAAAAATCGCGACGCTTAGCACCGGATGCATCGCCCACCGGGCTGGCCTGCTCCGCAGAATAGAGAGGAAAGACACGAGCACCACTTTGCCCGCGCCTCGGTGCGGCAAGCTGCGCAGCAACAGGCGCCCGGGCGAGCCGAGCACGAGAAGCGGTGGCACGAGCATCATCAATGTCAGCTGCTCGAACATGAACACCGACAGCATCACCTGGCTGTAGTCCTCAAGGGCTGAACCCGTCGTTGCCGCGATCACCGCACATCCGAGAACGAAAGATACCGTGCGTGCGACCGACCAACGTCGGCCGCGAGCCCACATTGCGACCGCGCCGATGAGGTACCACACGGCTATCGTCAACGCGGCGATTGGCAGAGCGAACGATGACGTCGTTGACAGCCCCAGGAACTCGTCGAGCCCGGGTGGTGCCAGCGGAGTCGTCACGTGCATCATCAGAGTCGTCGCCTGATCGTCATCGCTGGAGCTCTGCCTCGATTGCCGCTCGCAAGTCATCAAACGATGTCAGCTGCACCGGCCGATCGTTGAGGAAGAAGGTCGGGGTCGATTGCACTCCGAGCGAAACGCCGTCCTCGAAGTCTGCTTTCACCCGCTCAAGTGTCTCGGGTGAAGCCACCGCCAGGTCGTACTCGACCAGGTCGAGTCCGAGCTCGTCGGCGTACTGGCGGAAGAGATCCGCCTTCGACTCTTGCGATTCGCCCCACTGGGTCTGCGTCTCGTACATACGGGCGAACATCTCTTCAAGTTTGCCCTGCTGCGCGGCCGCTTCCACTGCGAGCGCTGCGGTTGTCGAGTTGACGTGGCCCGGTAGAGGGAAGTAGCGGAAGGCGAATGTCACTTCGCCCGCGAACTCCTCGCGAAGCTCTTCGACGACGGGGTAGAAGGCGCCGCATGCCTCGCATTCGAAGTCGAGAAACTCGACGAGGGTCACAGCGCCCTCGCCGGCGTCATCGAGAATGTGGGTGTCGGGTTGGAGGACAGATTCACTCGGTGTGACCTCGTCGGTGCCGGGCGCCGCGGCGGGAGAGGGCGCTTGCACGATGGCGACGATGATGAAGGCGACGACGACGACGATCATGAGGCCTGTCAGCAAGAGGGAGATCTTGACGTTGGTGTTGGTGTTCACGGAAGAACCTTTCAGAGTATGGAGAGCGCAAGAAAGAGAGGCGCCGACTTCGACGGCGCGAGAGGAGGGTGCCGCTGGCGTCACGTGATGAGCGACGACGGACGGCCCGGTGGCTCTTAAATGCGAATGACCCAGAGTGCTAGTCTGTCAGGTCCGTCGATATTGATGCGAAGGCGCGCGGACAGCAGATGCGTTGCGTGCTCGTGTATGCGTCGTCGCGGTGAGCCCACAGTAGATCCAGCTCGAAAGATGTGGACAAGCAACACGAGCAGGGCGACGATCGAGCACGTCAGGAGTACCAAGTCACCGGTGGACCACTCATTGCTCTCGCTGGCGGTGCCGGCCGTCGACATCGACAACTCGGTTGTGACGCCACTCGTGTCTCGAACGTCAAAGACCGTCGCAGAGCCGGGGCTAACTGATCCGCCGATGTTTTTGATGTGGTAGGGTGTCATAGCTCCGATAGCGAACAGGATCCCTGCGACAAAAACCAGAAGCAGGCGACGAGCGAAGACGAAAGCTTCGTGCGCCGCACGGCGCTCTCCGTTCAAGGCTTCCACCGCTCTATCGTACCCGTGGACCTTCGAGTCGTCTGCGGAGGGGAAAACCTTAGACTCGAAGCGAGAGGTGAGGTGGCGAGTGGTCGCGACAAGAGAACCATCGATGGTCGATCTTCAGGCTGATGTTCGTGCCGCGAGCGACGTGCGCTCATGGCTTCCATTGTCAATCTTGTTGATCATTGGTGGAGCGATCGGCTGGTTGGCATCGACCGCACTGTTGATCGAGCGGGTTCGTTCTTTGCAGAACCCGCAGGAGGCTCTTGCGTGTGACATCAGCCCCTTCGTGTCGTGCGGTGCTCTCTTCGACCGTTGGCAGGCATCTCTGCTCGGATTTCCGAACCCTGTTATTGGGGTGGCGGGTTTCGTCGCCCCGATCGTGGTCGGCCTCGCGTTGCTTGCTGGTGCCAGGTTCGCACCGTGGTTTTGGCGAATCGTAGTTCTGGGGTTGTTCGGTGCGTGGGCCTTTGTTACGTGGTTGTTCGTGCAGAGCGCGTTCGTCATCGGAGTGCTGTGCCCGTACTGCTTGGTGGTGTGGGCGGCGACAATTCCCCTATGGTGGGCCACCTTGGTGTTCACCATGGCCAACGAGCAGTGGAGCGGAGGTTCCACGCGCACTATTGGCCTCGCCCTCAAGCCGTATGTGGTGGCCGTCATCGTCGCGAACTACGCGCTCATCGTCGTGACGATCGTCGTGCGGTTTCCCTACGTTTTCGTGATGTGACCACCGTGTCGCTACGCCGCGTGATCTCTTGGTGGGACTCACATCAGGTCGCGCTCTATCTGCTGGCGATCGTTGTCGGCGGCATCATCGGACTTGTCACGCCGGGAGTCGCGCCAGTCCTCGAGACCGCGACGAACCCGGTGCTTGCTCTTCTCATCTTCGCGACGTTCCTTGGCGTGCCGATCATCGAGCTCGGCAGGGCCTTTCGTGACTGGAAGTTCCTCAGCACTGTGGTGGTCGTCAACTTCGTGATCGTTCCGATCGTTGTTTTTGGGCTATCTCGGTTTGTGGAAGATGAGCAAGGGCTGTTTTTCGGACTGCTGCTGGTGCTGCTCACGCCATGCGTCGACTACGTCATCGTCTTCACTGGTTTAGCCGGGGGCGCGAACGTGCGACTGTTGGCAGCTACGCCATTGCTGATGCTTTTGCAGATCATGCTGCTGCCGTTTTATCTCCTGGTGATCGCCGGCCCGGACCTCACCGGACTGGTAGAGATCGAGCCTTTCGTCGAGGCGTTCGTCATTCTGATTGTCATTCCGCTCGTCGGGGCGGCCATCGTGCAAGCCATTGCCCGTCGCTATGCGATCGGTCGCCAAATCGAAGAGGTGATGGCGGCAGCGATGGTACCCCTCATGATGCTGACCCTCGCCGTGATCATCGGATCTCAAATCGCCGCAGTCGGTAGCGAGGCGCTCACGCTTCTCAGGTTGCTGCCGCTGTACGCGGGTTTCGCGATCATTATGCTCCTCGTGGGAGTAGGTGCGAGCCGGGTTGCAAAGCTCGACACTCCGGGCACGGGAGCAGTGATCTTCAGTGGTGTGACCCGAAACTCACTTGTCGTACTCCCGCTTGCCCTCGCGCTCCCCGTAGAGCTGGCTATCGCTCCGCTGGCCGTCGTAACCCAGACGCTGGTCGAACTCGTCGTCATGGTGCTCCTCGTGCGTCTTGTTCCCAGGCTGACTCGGACGACTCAGAACCACGAGGCCGTGATCTAACTTCGGCTTGAATGCCTCGTCGTTCACCGGCCGGGTTGCGGGCGAATCGGAGCACCGGCTCGCCGAAGCGCAATGAGTACCGTGTGGTTGTCGAACCCCAGCTGCTTGCCGATCGTGATGCTCGAGAGGCCCTCGGCGTACATCCGAACGGTACGCTTCACGTCAGCTGGTTTCATGCTGCGTGATATGTCGATGCCCTGGACAGTGAGGATGCGAGAAACCGTCGTGCGGGAAAGGCGGAACTCGGCGGCGACCGCTCGAACGTTGCGCACCACGAGGTAGCGTTCCGCCACAGCCTTGGCTTCGTCAGCTCGCAACTGGCGAGCTCGCCGAGGAGCTTCTCGAGTGGCATCCTGGTGTTCGCGGGTTCTCGAACGGAAGAGTAGCTCTTGAGGAGTGACGGCCCCGGGTGCGGGGTTCGAGTAATCCTGTAGCAAGTGCACGAAAGCCCGGTTTCTTCTCACGAGAACCGGGTTTTTTACTACCCGGCGCCTCTAACTTAATTACTCGTGAGTCAGAAAAATCTTTTCGACAACTCCATTTACTAGCGTGCATAGACTAAAGAAGACAGAGTAGAGGAGCAAAATGTCAAAAGTATTAGATCTCAAAATTGAGGGTATGACCTGCGGGCACTGCGAGATGTCGGTGACAAAAGAACTTGCAAAACTTGCTGGCGCAAAAGACATTAAGGTCACTGCCGCTGACGGAAGCGCACATGTAAGCGTTGACGAGTCAGTAACCACCGATGCAATTGCGGCAGCCATTGACGAGGCAGGCTACAAATTAATCTCGAACTAGATATCGAGGGCATGACTTGCACCGCTTGTGCTCGTCGTGTTGAAAAAAACTTGAACAAGGTAGAAGGCGTTTCTGCGTTTGTTGACTTTGCTTCAGAAAAGGCGCACATTACAGCAGCACCGCAGGTCACCCAGGATGCTCTTCGCAAAGCTGTTGAAGATGCCGGCTACAAGGTTGGATCTAACCGGAGCGAATTAACCTCGCTGCTTTGGCGGCTTTGGGTTGGTGCACTGATTGCGCTTCCGGTTGCAATCATCAGCATGTTTCACCAGCTCGTGCCGCCAAATTGGCATAGCATCGCCGCAGTTGCAACTTTGCCAATTGCCACCTGGGTATCCTGGCCGTTTCACTGGGCCGCATTCAAAAACCTGAAACTCAAAACCAGCACCATGGACACTCTGGTTTCACTTGGTGTGATTGTGGCCTACGGCTACAGCGTGATTCGACTATTCACCGGTGGGATGGATGTCTACTTTGAAGTTGCTGCCGTGGTACCAACCGTTGTGCTGTTTGGCCGCTGGTTAGAGGTGCGCACCCGCAGAAGCGCAACAGATTCTGTTCGCGCCCTGCTTTCGGCTATTCCCGAAACCGCAGAAGTTCGCCGAGACGGTTCACAAGTAACCTTGCCAACCGCACAGGTAAAACTTGGCGACCTAGTTGTTGTTGCTACCGGTCAACGCATTCCAGTTGATGGTGAAGTGATTGAAGGCGTAAGCCAAATTGACAACGCGCTAATCACCGGTGAATCGGTGCCAGAAGAAGTATCGGCCGGTCACCAACTGCACGCCGGTGCGGTAAATCTAGGCGCAACCTTGGTAATCAAAACCACTTCGATAAGTTCATCAAGCCGCATCGCACAAATTGCCGACCTGGTGCGCGAAGCAACTGCACACAAAACCAAAATCACCTCACTCACAGACAAAATCAGTGAGGTCTTTGTGCCATCGGTGATTGCACTTTCTATCATCACGTTTTTAGTTTGGACATTCGCAATTGGTGATGCCCAGCGCGGGCTATCTGCAGCAATCGCGGTGTTGGTAATTGCCTGCCCGTGTGCACTTGGCATTGCAGTGCCAATGAGCCTGGTGGTTGCCACCTCACTGGGCGCCAAAAAGGGCATCGTGATTCGCGACCCAGACACCCTCAGTCTCTTGAACCGCGTGCGCAAGGTGGTGCTAGATAAAACCGGAACCCTGACCACCGGCAATCTTCGCGTTTCGCAGACCTACCCTCTGGCCGGTGCCAACCAAGCCAAGATTATGTCTATTGCGGCAGCAATCGAACGTTCATCGGTGCACCCAATCGCCAAGGCAATTGCTGCTCTTGATTCCTCGCAGACTGCAACCAATGTGGTCGAGACCGCCGGAAGCGGGGTTGAAGGAACCGTGGCCCTGGCCGCCGATCAGGTAGTCACCGCCAGAGTTACCCGATACTCAGCAAGTGGATTCACCAACCAGGCAGAATTAGATGCGGCCGTTGCGCAAGCGGGACCCAAGTCTTTGGTGGTTGTTTCGACTAAGCAGTTGGCGCTGCTGCTAATTGCCCTCGAAGACGACATTCGCGCAGAATCTATCGGTGCCATTGCCGAGCTCAAGGCGCTTGAGGTGGAGCCAGTTTTGATGTCTGGAGATGCAACTGCCAGAGTGGCTGCCGTTGCCCAGCAACTCGCAATCACCAATTACTTTGCCGAGGTAACCCCTGAGCAAAAGCTTTCAAAGATCAATCAGATCAAAGCAGACGGTTCAGTGACCGCCATGGTTGGTGACGGCCTAAACGATGTTGCTGCACTGGCCGGTGCCGATGTTGGTATTGCCATGGGCTCCGGCACCCACGCCGCCCAATCTGCAGCGGCTATCACAATCATCGACGACAACCCACAGGCCATTGCCTATGCACTTCAGCTATCGCGCCGCACATGGGCAAACATCAAGCAAAACCTTGGTTGGGCATTTGGCTACAACGTGATCTTGATTCCAATAGCCGCGTTGGGGCTACTGAATCCCATGCTTGCCGGTTCAGCGATGGCATTCTCCAGTGTGTCGGTTGTGGCAAACGCACTTCGACTCAAACTCATTACACATTAAATTTTCCTAGTAGCCCATTTACCTCAGGGCTTAGCACTCCAGGCAGCCAAGATTCACATCCAGGAAACTCTCAGATAGCCGAGTTAAGCTTTAGGCAACCAGTTGAACAAAAGGATTCCACACATGAAGATTCTAAAAATTGTCGCAATCTCGGCCTCAACGGTCCTCGCTGCGGCCTTGCTTACTGCTTGCACAGTCAACGTTGGCACGAGTGACATGAAGTCCGATTCAGGAATGATGATGGACCATGGCATGATGGGCGATAGTTCATCTGAGTTTTCAGGCGAAGACATAATGTTCGCACAAATGATGATTCCTCACCACCAGCAAGCTGTGGACATTGGCACGCTGGCCGAAACGCGAGCTTCTGACCCAGAGGTCAAGGCCTTGGCTGCGAAGATCAAAGGCGAGCAGTCTCCAGAAATAGCCCAAATGAAATCCTGGTTGAGTGCTGCAAACGCACCGATGGAGATGGACCATGACATGGGTATGGGTGGAATGGATGGAATGCTTGACGCGGCCCAAATGGACGCTCTGACAAATTCCAAGGGCGCCGCTTTTGACAAACTGTTTCTTGAAGCGATGATTGCCCACCATAAAGGCGCAATTCAAATGGCCAAAATGGTTGTCTCCTCAAAAAATGCGGAAGCAGCAGCTTTGGGTAAAGCAATTATTGACTCTCAAACCAAAGAGATCACGCTCATGGAGTCACTCCTAGCGAAGTAGCAGAGACAAAATCTAAAGGCGTTGAGTTAGTGAGCGCCCGATGTTGAGTAAATGACTTTTGCCTCTTTACCCTTGATCATTACGATTCCACGATCATCGACCAGAACAACCTCACCTGATTCTGTTTCCAATAGGGCTTCAACCGTTCCGTTGACAGTTCCAAATTTTTCCCATGATGAATTCGCGAGTCTCCAAAGTGTTCCTTTTACATCAACACCGATTAACTCACCATTTGGTGAAGGTGCGAGGTTATATAGAGCTGGCGATCCGGCCAAGACCTTAAAAGAGAGCCCATTGTCTTGACTTACCTTCACCCCTTCAGGAGTTGCTGCAAACAACGAACCACTAGGGGTTACTGCCAAATCCACTGCCTCTATCGGCGCTCCGTTGGCCCAAGTGTTTCCGCCATCCAGGCTGACTCGGAGGAATGTGGAGCTTGACCCAAGGCCGTAAATCTCATTTTTGATTCCTACAGTAAGCACGTGGAAGTCTTCTAACCCGGTGAAGGCAACCGGCGACCAGGCTTTGCCCGCGTTAACGCTCTGCACAACACCTAGATTTGGTGAGCCCAACTCCGATGGAGTGTTTGGACCAGGGTGGCCTGAGGCATATTGCACGCGGCTGTTACCAGTTATGCCCATGGCGTCAAAGTCATTACCACCTATCGGACCAGCAATCTCGCCGGAACTATTTAGAGAGTAAATGCCGGTGTGGGTGCCCATCAGCATCTTGCCACTTCCTAAATCGACGATGCCGTGCACATGCCCAAAAGCCATTTCTTGATTTTGACCAGTAGAAACTGCGCAGCCGCTCAAAAGCAAGCTGAAGATTGCTAAGGTCACTAACTGCATTTTTGGTTTAGAAGGAATCATGATTCCAAGCGTATCAAGCGCGAAAACATTGGTTCCCTGCACCGTTTGCGTTGCTTTTTAGTCCCGGCCATGACGTTTTTCGGCCCAGCCTTTCTCTTACCTGGAGATCCTAGGATTCCGTTTAGATTCCGTTCAATGGACGGAAACGGACGGAAACGGGCATATCTGCAAAAGGTGGCTTGACTAATAAAATACTGGGGTAAATTGCCACTCAGGCTTCACATAGAGGTATTGCAACATAACTACGGATCAGAAGGTTGGGGGTTCGAGTCCCTCCAAGCGCACTAAAACCCCACAGGTTCTCACGACATGTGGGGTTTTTTCATTCCCTAAATAGAAGGCTTCAAGTCACGCAGTGAAATCAGGGTTCCGCCAAGAACCGCGGGGATGCCGCCGCCGGGGTGAACCGATGCGCCAACCCGACGCAGCCAAGGCCTGAAAAGGCTTCGGTACTGCGGGTTATGGACTGGGCCCGACTGCCAAAGCGGATGGGTCTTGCCATACAGAGCGCCAAGGGCTGAACCCCACTCGCCGAAATACTCTGGAGTCAAAACCAGGTGGTCTTCAAACAGCTCATCAATGGGCGTTTCGAGACCCATCACACCTGAAATGCGATTAATCTCGCTGCGCACCCAGGGGCTGTTGATGTCATAGGTTTTTCCATCTGCAGGAGCCGTGAGCAAAACAGCGACCGTGGGCTTTTCGTTCGGATAAACCTCGCCCTCACGGTAGTAGTTCACGAATGCCATGGTCTGTTTGGGTGGCACAGCCGCCTCTAACGCGGCATAAAGTTCTTCTGGTTCATCGGGCATGATCACCGAGTGGGTGACTGTCGTAGTAGGCAGCGGCTGCTTGAGAACGGCATAGATTGCAACGCCAGAACAAGAGCGTGAGCCGGTTGGTTCCTTTGGTTTTTGGCCAAGCAAAACGGCCAGAACCTCTGGGTCTAGCGAACTTACGACCAGGTCGGCCGCATACTCTCCGCCCTCGGTTACAACTAATCCCTTTCGCACACCAAGCACGCGCTCATTCAGCTTGATTGTCGCTCCGGCGGCCTCGGCCAACTTTGCGATAGTCTGCGGAATCTCATTGACGCCTCCCACTGGAACCGAGATTCCCTCGCTTGCCATTGCAGCCGTCATCGATGCATAAATCGCCAGAGTTTTCTTGGGCGAGACCCCGGCATTCAGTGTGTGAATCGCGATCACCTCACGAAGCCCCTGCGGCATCCACTTTAAAGATTTGATATAACTCTGGGTGGTCAGGCGCGTGCCATACACCTTTAGCATCTTTCCCACCGCTGGCAAGGCTCGCGGGTCAAGCGAGTGCGCGGTTAACAGGGTTGAAATCGAGGATGTGATTTCGTCGTGCTGTTTGCGAAAGCGAGTCCAGGCTTCAAACCATTCGTGCCCAGGCTCAACTGGCAGCACAGTCTCGTGCTCCTTATAAAAGTAGCGACCAACTTCATTTAGTTTGGTGAATTCGATTGCCGGCACATCTTTGTGCTTTGCCGAGCCGAGTCGGTCATAGGTGTCTAAAAACTGCTGCCACACCTCGGGAAACGTGACCAGGGCCGGCCCAGTATCCATGCGTTGACCGCCCAGTTCAACGCGACGACTCTTGCCACCAATCCAGCCGTTGCGCTCCAAAACAGTCACTTGGTAGCCGGCCTGTGCCAAGAGTGCGGCGCTAGCCAGACCAGAAATTCCGGCGCCCAGAACTACCGCTTTTTTCACTGGTAAAAACCGAAGGTGATTGCAACCACCAACTGCACGCCGGCGACTGCACCCGCCACATAGGGGAACGCGATTGAGTGCCTGTATAGATCGTGGGCAACCTTGGGGGTCGGGTTCTTCCAGACCTTAAGCACGAGGTAGCCCGAGATGACAAGGTTCACAATGGCAACCGGGATGTTCACCATCGCAAACAAGACAGTCGAAATCGCCCACCAAAATGCACACCACATCAGTGTCTTTTTCACGCCAAGGTGAACCGCGGTAGTGACGATTCCGGTGTCTGAATCCTGTGGAATGTCTTGAATCGCGTCATAGGCATGCTTGGCAATCGACCAAGCCATCAGCGCGAACACGGCTAGCCAAATTGGCTCTTCACCCAGAGCAAGTGGAACGAAAGCTAGCGGGAATGCATAGTCGGTGTTTGAAAAACTGTCGAGGTAGGCGCGGGCCTTGAAACGCAGCGGTGGCGCCGAATAGAAGGTGAAGAACAGTGCGTAGGCGAGCATCCATGCGGTTGCCTGCCACGGCAGCGTGAGGGCAAAGTATGCGAGAAACGGAAGATTGGTTAGCAGCACGCCCCACCAAATTGGCTTCACCTCGCTCGGCGAAATGTGAGCACCTTCATAACCGCCCTTGCGAGCATTGATGTTATCGGTCTCTTGATCGAAGATGTCGTTGATGCCATAGATCAACAGGTTGAATGGAAGAGTCACCCAGATCAAAATCGGCAGCACGCGCCAATCCCAGAGGAAACCTGCCAACCACATGCCCATGACAGTGGTGCCGATGGTGTTGACCCAAAGGACGGGTCTCGAAATAACTACAAGGCGTCTTAGCACCCTCTAAGCCTACGCTCAGGCTCGGCGACAAAGCCGTCAGGGATGCGATCGGTAAAACTGGTGAAACAAAGTGACCGTCGCACTCTACTTGCACGACTTGAGCACCAATAGACTCAAACCATGCGCAAGGTTGTGCTGTGGGCGTCAGACTTGGCTGCCCAAATCAATTTTTATTCGTTGCTGTTTGATGTTGCCCCTGGTTTCGTGGGCGATGGTTTTGCCGAGGTTTCAAGTGAATTGAATTCGGTGCTGCTGCATGTGCTGCCCGAAGAATATCGTGCGGTCACGCCCCTCACCGCCCAGCTAACCCATCAGACAGAAGTTGCCATCAAGCCGGTTTTCACGGTCAATGATTTGGCCACCGCCGAGAAGCGCATCGCGGGCACACTTGGCACTTTTTCGGCCGGCACCATTAGTTATGGCAACTTCATTTACCAGGATGTCGTTGACCCCGAAGGCAACGTAATTCAACTGCAAATGTTGCTGGTTTAAACTGCCCTAAGAACCTTCGCCATTGGCCGACCCTTGTAGAGTTCGTCGACCAACTTATCCATGTAGCGAATGTTTTTCATTAGGGGATCTTCGAGTTCCTCAATTCTCACGCCACAGATCATGCCCGTGATTTCAACCGCCTTTGGGTTGATGGTTGCGGCATTGAAGAATTCGCGAAAAGTGGCATCCGATTTAATCAGCGCATGCATTTGTTCGCCATCAAAGCCGGTGAGCCAAGTCATAACTTCGTCGAGTTCAGCCACCGTGCGGCCCTTGCGCTCAAGCTTGGCCACATACAAGGGGTAAACCTTTGAGACGGGCATTGAATAGATGCGGTGGGTCAAAGCAGAGCCCGCAATTCAACCTTGCGGTTGCAGGCCTTTGAGCCCTCAGCCGCCAGCACCTCTGCCTGTTCGCGACTTTCTGCCTTGATCAGCCAAAAGCCGCTCTGATACTCGGTCGTGTCGTTGACCGGGCCACCAAGCACGATGCCAGCATCATTGCGGTTGTCGATGGTGGTAGCGGTGCTTGGAGCTGCCACGCCGCAGGCAAAAACCCAGTGGTAATTGGCCTGCAGTTTGTCGTTGAACTCATCAATCGCGGCCATCTCGTTGCCGGTGCCCGAGTTGCTTTCACTATCAATTACCGAAATCAAAAATCTCATGCGCTCATTCTCTCAACGCTCAAAACAAAAGTTTGGCACTTTGTGGTGTTCTCGAAAGTAATGATTCGAACCAGATTGCAGCCAATAGCCTGAAGCAAAGGAGTTTCAATGACGAATCTGACCGATCGAATCGTGACACTTGGACTTAGCGGCGGGCCAAAACTAACCGCAGATGGGGCTAAGCCCGCGTTGGCACTTGTTGCCGGAGGTAAAACATACTTGGTTGATTGCGGCTTTGAAACCGCCAAACAGCTTGTTGCCAGCGGCCTGGGTTTTGCTGGCCTTCACAACATCTTCATCACCCACAATCACCTTGACCACACCTCGGGCATTCTGGGCGTTCTGGTTCATGGCTGGACAAACCTCGGCAGTGAGCTGCCAAAGCAGGTTGATCTTTATGGGCCAACGCCAAGCGCTCGACTGAAAGAGTTGGCGCATGCAGCCCACGCCCATGACATCGAGAACTACATAACCGGTGGCGGATTCCGTGACTTTCCAACCCTCGAAACCCACGATGTTTTGACTACCGGTGAGCCAGTTATTGACGTGATGGAAGACGAGAACGTTCGAGTAACCGCCACAAAGGTTTTTCACGGACGAGAACTTAAGGATTCATTCGCCTATCGCTTTGACATTAAGGCGACCGGTAAGTCGGTTGTCTTCTCGGGCGATGTTGCGGCACACGATGCCAACTTGATTGCTCTGGCCCAGGGTTGTGACTTTTTGGTTCACGAGGTGCAAGACAACGAGATGGTCGAGAGAGTCGTTGCCAGGTTGCCCGAGAAGCAGCAGGCCGACCTGCGACACCACTTACTAACTTCGCACACCAGCGTCGACGATTTGCCGGCTGTTGCCCTGGCCGCGGGCGCCAAAAACTTAGTGATGAGCCACTACACGCCGATCCCTCAGTCGCCTTTGGTTTACCTAGACAAGGCAACCAAGGCAGCTGCCGCGGTCGGCTACTTGGGCAAAATCATTGCACCGACCGAACTAGATCAAATCGAAATTTAGGAATTCAACTTGACCGGAAAAGCTAGATGGCCAAAAAGCGTCTACGGAGTTGGCTCAGAGCCAGACCCCAGATTCACGTTGGCCAACGAACGCACATTTCTGTCGTGGATTCGCTCGGCACTGGCCCTTGTTGCGGCGGGCGTAGCCATAGAGGAGTTTCAAGTTGGCGATGACCCAGTTCTGCGGCTCTGGGCTGCGGGCATTCTGGTTTTGGTGGGCGCTGCTCTGTCGGGCTTATCTTTCGTTCGCTGGATGAACACCGAGCGCGCGATGCGCCAAGACCGGCCTCTGCCGGGACTGCATATTGGCGCCGTCATAGCAATTGCCAGCGCGGGCGCATCAGTGCTTATCGTGTTTCTTTTTCTGCTTTAGCAATACCTCAAAACCTTTACTTTGTCGGTGGTGCGCTCTAACATCGAAGCAATTGCACATGCGTTGCATACGGAGGAAGTCATGGCGGCAGTCACAGTGGGTTTCGCAATCGCGGAGGAAGATCGGGCTCAACTTGATGAGCTGGTCAATTTTTACGCCGGGGGAAACCGATCAGAGTTTTTGAGAATGGCAATGCAGCGCATGGCTCGAGATCGTTTCGCAAGCAGGCTCAGCGAACTCCAGAAAATGGCGCACGAAGAGTTAGCCGGCAAGGTTTATTCGACCGAAGAAATTGTGAATTTGGTCAAGAAAGCGAATGCCGAACTCGCTTAGGGTCGTCTTCGACGTCAACGTTTTCATCGATGGATTGACCGGGCGAGAGTCAACGTTTCCAGCAATTGAAGTAGTTCCTCCTTCTTCGGGAAACTGGGCAGCGGACTGCATCTCGCTGGCTTTTGATGGCTTAGATTTTCAGCTCTACAGCTCGCCGCACATAATCAAAAATATGGCGCGGGTGCTCGAGGTTCACATGGGTCTCTCAGTGAACTTCACAGCAACAGCCGTCGAGGCCGTGAGCGATATTGTTCACCAGTCGGGCGGCTCAATTATTGAGCCAAAGCGCCACACCAGTGAAAATCGAGATTTCGAAGACAATTTGATTCTCGACCTAATGGTTGCAGTCAACGCCGATGTTTTGGTCTCAAACGACTGGGATTTACTTTCGATGAACCCTTGGAACGGAAGATTGATCATGACTCCCAAGGAGTTCGTGGAGCGAGTAGTGAGCGCTAGAACTAAAAAACGAATTTAGTCAGGCGGTGGTTAGAATCGAGCCATGCAGTCACCGGCGGCTTTCATTCGAGGGGTTAAACACCCCGAAGCCTTTCACGGCCAGGGCAAGCGCAACAATTTTTTTGAGGGCTGGTATGTCAAGCTAATCAGCCCCAACACCTCGCAGCGCTGGGCGGTCATCCCAGGCATTTTTAGAGGCCTAAAAAATGCGACCGGGCAATCAACCGATCAAGCCTTCGTGCAGGTGCTTGATGGCCAAACTGGTCGCTCTTGGTTTCACGAATTTGCCGTTGAAGATTTTCACGCTGCAACAGATCGCTTCGATGTGCGCGTTGGCGAGAATCACTTTGACGCAACCGGCGTCACGCTCAATCTGCCGCAACTCAAGGGCCGCGTCGACTACACCGAGCCACTCGACCCATGGCCGGTCACCCTGGCCTCACCAGGCATCATGGGCTGGTATGGCATGGTGCC
>JACCDM010047101.1_pt1 | contig 20910 bp, 16 predicted proteins | sample 7445851 | NCBI WGS metagenome assembly JACCDM01 (sample SAMN15323438, study PRJNA562643) | freshwater metagenome | isolation source: river surface water | place: USA:Blue River Watershed | collected 2017-08-16
ACACTTCGCCGAGCGCTGCGAGCTCAGCGCAACAAAGGCGAAATACTTGAATCTCTATTTGTTCCCGAATCCGTAAGTTTTACGTAACATTTGCATAATTCACAAAGAGGTGGTTTTCCTTTGTGAAAATCGCAACAAACCCATAGGGATTTCGCTATTTTTGTGGCTTCGCAAAGCGTGTATTTCTATTGCGTGCCCTAGGTTGCCCCATGTGACTGAAAGGGCGAAGCTTTAAAAACACTTCAATCCCAAAATTGTTTTTCAATTGAATTTTTCCCTAATAAAAACAAAAATTGCTGTCATTGGCCAAGGATATGTAGGCCTTCCCCTAGCAGTGGAATTTGGCAAGTTGTATCCCACAGTGGGATTTGATATCAACACCACCCGAATAGAGCAACTGGCTCAATGCATAGACCTCACCCAAGAAATGACGGCCGAGCAACTGCAAAACAGTGCCCAGCTCAAGTTTTCCTCATTGCTGAACGACATTGCCGATGCCAATGTGTACATCGTAACCGTACCCACACCCATTGATGCGCACAAAAAGCCAGATTTGTCTCCGCTCAAAGGCGCAAGCAAAATGCTGGCCAAAGTGCTACAAAAAGGGGATGTGGTGATCTATGAAAGTACCGTTTACCCTGGTTGCACCGAGGAAGATTGTGTGCCTCTGCTAGAGCAAGGCAGTGGCCTAACATACAACCAAGATTTTTACTGTGGATATAGCCCAGAAAGGATTGTGCCGGGCGACAAAGAACGTACCCTCACCAAAATTAGAAAAATTACCAGCGGCAGCGATGCGCCCACCGCAGAATTTGTGGATCAACTATACGCCAGCATCATAGTCGCGGGCACCTACAAAGCGCCCAGTATCAAAGTAGCTGAAGCCGCCAAAGTGATTGAAAACTGCCAGCGCGATCTCAATATTTCCTTCGTGAACGAATTGGCCCTCATCTTTGACCGCCTCAACCTCGATACCACCCAAGTACTAGAAGCTGCAGGGACCAAGTTCAACTTTTTGCCCTTCAAACCAGGTTTGGTGGGCGGACATTGTATCTCCGTGGATCCATACTACCTCACCAGCAAGGCAGAGAGTGTGGGGTATTTTCCGGAAGTGATTCACAGCGGGCGCAGAATCAACGACAACATGGGTGCTTTCATTGCTTCCAAAGTGGTGAAGTTGATGATTGCCAAAAACCAAACCGTGAAAGGTGCCAAAGCCTTGGTTTTGGGTATCACTTTCAAAGAAAATTGCCCGGATTTGCGCAATTCCAAAGTGATAGACGTGGTGCATGAACTGCAATCTTACGGCGTGGATGTGGATGTGGTAGATCCACACGCCCAACCCGAAGAAGTAGAACACGAATACCAATTGGCGATGAGCTCATGGGTGAATCTCCAATCCCAAAGCACAGCCAACCCAAACAAATACGCCGCGGTGATCCTTGCCGTGAGCCACAAAGAATTTTTAGAAATGGATGTAAGGCAGTTTATGCTGCCAGAAGCCGTTCTCTACGATGTAAAAGCCGTTTTGCCTCACACATGGGTGGATGGCAGATTGTAAAAGTTTCATCGTAGATTTGCGAAAAAATCAGTAAAATGTTGAAAAACAACAAAAACTCTCGAAACCAATGGGTTAAGTTAAGCCAGCGATTCGTCGCGGCTACATTGATCTTCTTGGCATTTACCCTCAGCGGCTGCTACCGCTACAAGAACCAAATCCTGTTTCAAGGACTCAAGGATACTATCTACAATGCCAGTATGCAACAGCCCAAGCCCGTCATACAGCGCGGCGATCAGCTCAGTATCATGGTGTATGGCTTAGATGATAAAACTACAGCCTACTTCAACGCGCCCATGGGTGGCGGACAAGCAGGGCAGCAAATGATGATGCAGCAAGGCGGACAAGGCGGTGGCATGATCGGTTACATCGTGAACGAAGAAGGAACCATTGAATTTCCAAAGCTAGGGACCATCAATATTTTGGGTTATACCCATGAGCAGTTGCGGGATACCCTACAAAGTCGCCTCACACCTTGGATCAAAGACCCCATTGTGAATGTGAGGATGTTGAACTTCCGTGTAACCTTCATGACAACCACCCATGCTCAAACGGTTGTGATCATGAACCAAAAAACCAATATCCTGCAGTTTTTGGGAATGGTGGGTGGAATACAGTGGACAGACCGCAAAGACAATATTTTGATCATTAGACAAATCGATAGCGTGAGACAGGTGATACACGTGGACTTTACCAACAAAGAGATTTTTAATAGTCCGGTGTATTACTTGCAACCCAACGACATTGTTTACGTAGAGCCCAACAAACTCAAATTTGTTGAATCCAACGTGGCCGTGATTTCCTTGGTGACCAGTATAACATCTACTCTCAGCATCTTGTTGCTTTTTGTTAACAGCCTAGTGAAATAAGATGGAGAACAACGAAAAAGACCTCAAGCCAGAAATCATACCAATCAAGGAAATCCTCTTCAAGGACTACCTGCCTTATTGGCCCTACTTCATACTCAGTGCCATGTTGGCCATGTTCATGGCCTTTGTGTATTTGCGATATCAAGTGCCGCAGTACCAAGTGAATGCCACCATGATGATCAAAGCCGAAAAGGAAGGGATCAATACCATGGTAGAGAAATTGGTGGGTGGGCAGGGTGGCGGTCAATCCAGCAACAACATCAACGACAAATTGTATGTATTGCAATCGAACAAAATCAAAATGTTGGCGGCCAAATTGGCCAAATTGCAGGTGCGTATTGAATCCCATGGCAAAGTGTCTTCCCTAGAGAGTTATCAAAACCTACCTTTTGAAGTGGTTTTGATGCAACCCGATTCAACGGTGGATTTCAAAGCCGATTTTACTTGCGATGCCCAAAGCCGGGGTTTGAAAGTCAACGGAAAGCTTTACCCGTTCAATCAACCCATCAATTTGGGTGGCAATGCAGTGGTATTACAATGTGGCAATCCCAAAGCCTGTGGGGACGCCAAATCTAAATATACCCTTTCTATTTATTCCATAGGTACGGCCGCCGGCGTAAATGCCGGTGGATTTTCTGCTAAACCGGCCGACAAAGGATCAAGTATCATCAACCTGAGTTTAACCACCAACATCCCACAAAAAGGGGTAAAAATGTTGGATGCCATGATGCAGGCCTACAAGAGTGTGAGCATGGATGAGAAATTGATGCAGGCTCGCAACACCATACAGTTTGTGGATGAGCGTTTGCGAGTACTGAGTGGGGATTTGGATTCAGTGGAAGGCAGCATAGAGGCCTTCAAACGCAACAATGGAATAGCTGATATTTCTGCAGAATCTACCTTATTCATGGAAAATGTGGCGGAGAGCGACAAAATGTTGGCCCAATTGGATTTGCAATTGACCCTATTGGGTGATTTGGAAAGATACGTCATAGGCAGAGGTAAAAATCCCGGTATGGTGCCCAGTTTGATAGGTTTGCCCGATGGGGGTTATACCAGCAGTTTGTTGACCAAATTGTATGAAGCAGAACTCAAACTCCAAGAAATCAAAGCCCGCAATGGTGATAAAAGTGATTTGGTGATCACCGCCAAACAGGAAATCCAAACCATGAAGGAAAGCTTGTTTGAGAGCATCCAAAATGTAAGGAAAAATTTGCAATCAATGCGCAGGGAATACAATGCCAAGGCCGGTAAGTATGCCGATTTGATGCGCGACATTCCAAGCAAAGAACGCAAATTGTTGAATATTACTCGACAACAGGTAGTTAAGAACGGGCTGTATACTTTCTTGTTAGAAAAGCGAGAAGAAGCAGCCATTCAATATTCAGCCACATTGGGTGATGTGCAGGTGTTGCAAGCGGCAATTGCCAATTACACGCCTGTGAGTCCCAACGGGGGCAGAACCTACGGATTGTCATTGTTCTTTGGAATCAGTTTGGTGGCCTTGATTTTGTTTTTGAGACAGTTCTTCAATTACAAATTGCAATACCGATCAGAAATTGAACGCGCCACACAAATTCCTGTATTGGATGAAATTGTTCAGGTAGATTCGGAATCACCCTTGGTGATGAAGGATGGTAACCGGACTTTGATTGCCGAGCAATTCAGGAGTTTACGAACCAATTTGAGTTATTTCCCCACGGCCGTTCCAAATAAAAGCAGAATATTGGTGAGTAGTTCCGTGCCTGGAGAAGGAAAGAGTTTTATATCAACCAACTTGGCCATCAGTTATTCTTTGACCGGACAAACCACGGTATTGATAGAGAGTGATTTGCGCAAACCCAACGTGGCCAAGCACTTTGCCATAGGCAAGCGCATTGGATTGAGCAATTTTTTGAGTGGCAACGCCACCTTGGATGAGGTGATGTTTGAAACGGGCATGAGCAATCTGTGGGTCATCCCCTCAGGGCCAATTCCCCCCAACCCAGCGGAATTGATCATGGGAAGCACTCGATACTCTGATCTATTGGATTTATTGATAGAGAAGTTTGATAGAGTGGTGATTGATTGCCCACCCATTGGATTGGTAACGGATGCCCAATTGTTGAGCCATCTGGTTGATGTAAGTTTGTTTGTTTGCAGACAGGATCACACCCCCAAAATGGCTTTATCCAACTTACTCAATCCCTTATACGAAAGTGGCAAATTTGGTCGCATGGCTTTGGTTTTCAACGGCCTCAATCAGCAGGCCAAAGGCTATGGCTATGGCTATGGCTATGGCTATGGCTATGGCTATGGCTATGGAAGTTATGGTTACGGTTACGGCTACTATGGTGAGACACAGAAAAAGCCCAATGTGTTTTTGAAGGTGTTATCTTTATTATTAGCCCCATTGTTGGCCCCGTTGGCAGACCTACGTAAATTGGGAGGCAAGAAATCAAACAATAAGAATGCGTATTAATCATGTCTTTAGAAAATATAATTAAGGTAAAGTTCTTCCAGCGCAAGCCAATGCCTAACTTTCACTTTAGTGTGGAAAATATTTTTGCTGACGTGAGAGATAATTTACCCAAAAATGTGGACGCCGAATTACACGTAGTTAAATCATATAGCAAAGGAATTTGGAGGCGGTTGTTAATAATTGTTGAAGTATTATTTTCTCAAGGAAATATAAATCATTTTACAGGCGATATTTTGTTTGCTGGAATATTTACAAAGAAAAGTAGGAATATCCAAACTGTCCTAGATCTGTTTTTTTTGCATAATTCCTCCGGCTTAAAGAGAATTGTACTAAAACTATTTTGGCTGGATTTGCCATTATGGAGAAGCCGATATATTACTTGTATTTCGCAGGCGACTAAGGCTGATATTTTGCATTGGACAAAAATAGAACCTACTAGAATTTTTGTTATACCTATTGCTCTCGGTAGCGTTTTTAGATACGAGGATCGTGAATATAATTTTGATTGTCCGACATTATTACAGATTGGTAGCGCACCCAATAAAAATGTTGAGCGAATAATTGAAGCTGTTATGGGGTTAAATATTAAATTAATAATTTTAGGGAAGCACGAGGTGAAATATGAGGAAAAATTAAAACACAATAATGTGAATTATCAATACATGTCAAACTTAAATTCTAACGAAATGAAAAATTTGTATAAAAAAGTTGACATGTTGGTTTTTCCATCATTATTCGAAGGTTTTGGGATGCCCATAATTGAAGCACAGGCGATGGGAACACCAGTGATTACTTCAAATATTTCATCTATGCCGGAGATAGCAGGGGCGGGTGCAATATTGGTAAATCCATATTCAATAGAAGAAATTAGGGCGGGAATAGAGTTAATAATCAAGAATGAAGCCCGTAGAAACGAATTGATAAAAAATGGATATGCGAATTGTTTAAGATTTAATTCGAAAGCGATAGCAAGCCAATATTACGAATTGTATAAAAAAATTTATAAATCATGAGAATTTTAATTATCGGTGGTGCAGGTTTTATTGGTATAAATTCTGCATATTATTTTTTAAATAATGGTGATGAGGTTGTAATTTTTGACAATCTTAGTAGACCTGGTAGTGAATATAATCTTAAACAGCTACAACTGAAATATCAAGTTGAATTTATCGAAGGTGATATTAGAAATTATGATTCATTGTTAACTCTGTTTGTAAACTATCGTGATTTTGATGCTGTTTTGTTGTTAGCTGCTCAAGTTGCTGTAACAACATCAGTTTCTGATCCACGTCTTGATTTTGAAATAAACGCACTGGGCACGTTTAATGTTTTAGAAGCAATTAGGCTGAGTCAGAAGAAGCCACTTTTGATTTATTCTTCCACAAACAAGGTTTATGGTAAGATGGAAAAAGTTGGCATTGTGAATAATGGGCTGCGATATGAATATGAAAATTTGAAAGGTGGCATTGATGAGAATTTCTTGCTAGATTTTTATAGCCCATATGGTTGTTCGAAAGGTTCAGGTGAACAATATGTGAGAGATTATGCGCGTATGTACAGTATTCCTACAGTTGTATTCAGGCAATCATGTATATATGGCCCAAATCAGTTCGGAATTGAGGATCAAGGTTGGGTGGCATGGTTTACCATTGCAACCCTACTCAATAAACAATTCTCGATTTATGGCGACGGAAATCAAATTCGGGATGTCTTGTTTGTCGGTGATTTGGTTGAACTCTATCACAAAGCAATACTAAATCCGTCAGTATGTATGGGTAAGGTTTATAATGTTGGGGGCGGGCCACACAACACCCTGTCTCTGAATGAATTGATAACAATACTCGAGAATAGATTTAATACAAAATTGTCCCCGTCATTTGGTGATTGGCGACCGGGAGACCAAAAAGTTTACGTATCAAATATATCTAGTGTTTCACGAGATTTAAATTGGATACCATCGTGTGATATCAATCATGGAATAGAAGAGATGGCTATTTGGATTGAAAACAATAGTGAGATTCTAAAACATTATGTCTTTGGAGAATAATTCAGACATTTTATCAGAATGGGACTTAGTCATTGAGCCCCAAACCTCTCTGCTTGACCTCAATTTAAAAGATGTCTGGCGCTACCGCGATTTACTTTGGCTTTTGGTCAAAAGAGATTTTGTCTCGTTCTACAAGCAAACCATCTTGGGGCCGCTGTGGTTTTTTATCCAGCCGCTCTTCACCACCATTATCTTTACCTTTATCTTTGGCAACCTAGCGGGGCTTAGTACCGACGGCCTGCCGCAGCCGCTCTTTTACATGGCGGGCATCACCGCTTGGAACTACTTTGCAGACTGCCTCACCAAAACCAGCACGGTTTTTAGAGACAACGCCAATATTTTCGGCAAGGTTTACTTTCCGCGCCTGATCATGCCGCTCAGTATTGTGGTAAGCAACTTGGTGCGTTTTGGCGTACAAATGCTACTTTTCTTCATGATGATGGCCTACTACTCCTACACAGGCGGCAGTTTTACCCCCAATGCCTACATCTTGCTTTTCCCCATTTTAGTGCTCCAAATGGCACTTCTTGGCCTTGGCCTTGGCTTGGTCATTACGGCCCTCACGACCAAATACCGCGACCTAGCTTTTCTGATCACTTTCGGCGTCCAACTCATGATGTACGCCACCACCGTCATTTACCCCCTCAGTGCCGCCCCCGCCAATTACAAATGGCTCATCGAACTCAATCCGATGACGGGCATCATCGAAGCTTTCCGCTTCGGCTTTTTGGGCCAGGGCGAACTCACCTTTAGTTCATTTGGCTATTCTGTAGCCTTCACGCTCGTGGCGTTGGTACTAGGCGTCATCATTTTTAACAAAACGGAGAAAACTTTCGTAGATACGATATAACTATGAGCAACGTAGCCATCAAAGTCGAAAACCTTTCCAAGATTTACCGCCTCGGCGAAATCGGCACTGGTACCATCTCCCGTGATATGGAGCGCTGGTTCAAGACGAAAGTCCTCAAACAAGAAGATCCTTTCCTGAAAATTGGCGAAACCAACGACCGCGCCAACAAAGGCAGCTCAGACATCGTCTACAGTCTCCAAGACATCAATTTTGAAATCCAGCAGGGCGACGCCGTCGGTATCATTGGCCGCAACGGCGCCGGCAAAAGCACCCTACTCAAAATCCTATCAAGGGTAACCACCCCCACAACCGGCCGCATCAACATCAAAGGCCGCGTAGCATCATTATTGGAAGTCGGAACCGGCTTCCACCCAGAGTTAACTGGAAGAGAGAATATTTATTTGAATGGCGCCATCCTCGGCATGCGTAAACGCGAAATAGACCGCAAACTCGACGAAATCATCGACTTCTCCGGCGTCGAACGCTACATAGACACACCCGTCAAACGCTACTCCTCAGGCATGTACGTCCGCCTCGCCTTCGCCGTTGCAGCACATTTGGAATCCGAAATTCTGATTGTCGACGAAGTACTAGCCGTCGGCGACGCCGAATTCCAGAAAAAGTGTCTAGGCAAAATGGGCGAGGTGAGTAAGGGCGAGGGTAGAACGGTATTGTTTGTGAGTCATAATATGGCTGCGGTGCAGAGTTTGTGTCAGAACGGGATTGTATTGAATAATGGACAAATTTCATGCTTCTCTAATGCGAAAAATGCAATTTCCAAATACAATCAACTTGGCGTTCGGGATGCAAGAATTTCTTCGTATGAAGTGGAAAAAGGTAGTAGTATTTATCTAAATAGAATAGAAAAAACGTATTTCGATATAAATTTAATTCATGGATGTGACAATGAAATTACAATCAATCCGACCATATTTTCAAAGATTAATACAAGAGTATCTTTCGAAGTAATACTCAAGAACCATCAATACTCAATTGGATTTTTGTCATATGGACAAGTTTACAGTAAAGATTTTAATATTGTTCAGGGAGAAAATAATTTTGAACTTATTATAAAACTACCTAGTTTGAGAGCAGGTCATTACAACGTTGATTTAATAATTGCAGAAACGAATGTCAGAAGAGTAGAACAGTTAACTGATATCATACACATTGAGGTTATTTCAACCTCTTCACAAACGAATTCATGGGAGTATGATGAGAAAACCAGCGAAGGTTTTATTTTGTTGGAAGGTAAAATCCGAAATTTGTAAGTCATGAAAATACTACATATACTATTTTGGAATATTGTTGATCAAGTTGGCGGCACCGAAATTTATCTAAACAATTTGCTAGAAAAGCAAAAATTAGACAATGAATGCCATGTGTTGATGCCAGGAATAGGTAAACAATATTGGTCCGACCATGTTTGTTATTATGAATCTCAATTTTTACCTATCCATGGTGATTTTAATTTCTTAAATGGAGTGACCCTACCCATCAATTTCGCAAATTATAAGGAGTTTATAGCGAATCTAAATCCAGAAATAGTATACTTTCATAGTTTTTGGCCTAAATACTTCCACCATTTACAATATTTAAATGAGCTAAATATTCAGACTTGTATCATCCCTCATATGGCAAATTTTACATGTTTGCGTGGAGATTTATTGCAGAACGGAGAATATCCATGCGATGGAAAAGTAGAGATAACTAAGTGTTATAAATGCAATGTAAACGGACGATTAATTAAAAAATATGCTCCCTTGAATTTTATTCATCGTTTTATAGGGGGTAAATATAGATGGTATTATAATATTGATAAGGCTTTTTTTCGGGGATTGTCGAAAAAATTTCAAGTAGTTCGGTTTGTTGAGGTGCTGTCTTTAATTGCACAGTCAAACACTAAAATACTACCAATTAGCAATTGGTACATGAAGGTTTTAGAGAAAAATGGTTATAAGGTTGATGATGCTGTTGTTAATGGCCCAAATGATTATAGATATTTATCCAAGCCCAAGCCTAAACACAATCTTGATCTCCTGTTCGTTGGGAGAATAACGAAATCTAAAGGATTTGAGGTTCTTGAGAATTTAATGGATATGTTAGATAACAAAAGAGTTAACTTGACTATCGTAGGTCCGGTTCAGGACGAATTTTCAAGTTCTAGGTTATTTAGCAAACCAAATGTGAATTATCTTGGTACTTTGAACAGAATAGGGGTTCAATTACAAATGAAAAATGCTGATTTATTAATTGTTCCGTCAATAGCAATTGAAATGCGACCATTAGTGTTGTTGGAAGCTATCGATAACAATTTATTTCCAATCGGAAGTAACATAGGAGGAATTAAGGATATTATTGATGAATACGGTGGTGAGTTGTTTGATGTGGGCGATGTAGACGCTTTGAAAGCAACAATCAATAGTTTTTTGAAATGAACTTTTATTTAGCTTTTTTTCAATCAAAGATTCGGCATAAAATACCTGAATATTCATTTTGGGAATACTATATAAAGAATGGTATTTTAGAATCAGGGAATGAGTTCATAGAAGATGAATCCATTGATTGGGCATATGGCTACGCTATTAAAGACAAACATTTAAATAAGAGTTGGAAGAATGAAACTTGGCAAAAAGTCATTGATTTTCTAAAAATAAATCGAACAGATATTTTTTTATCCTACCTATACCCGGAGCAAATAGATAGTAGTGCCTTAACATACATCTCAAAAGAGCTTGGAATACCAACAGTTAATTTTTATTGTGACAATTTGAGGGATTTCAAGGAAGTACCGATTGAGTTTTATGCTTTTACATTAAATTGGGTTCCAGAGCTACAGGCCTTAGGTATGTATGAAAAAGCTAATAAACCCTATATTCATTTACCTATGCCTATGTGGGTACCGACGGAATTTCGGAGTCAAACACCATGTGAGTCAACACTATCTTCATTCATCGGGTCTCGAGATTATTTTAGACATCTTTTTTTTGAAAAGTTAAAAAATAAATATTTAGAAAGTTATTCACAGATAAACATTTATGGTAGTGGATGGGTAAGTGATCAGCAATATAGAGATGTTGAGAATTCTGTAAATAAATTATCCAATCAGATAAAATTTCTCAAGGCTGAAGGTGTAATGAAATTTTTAAATAAATTAGCCTTTAAGTATTATGAACCTAAAGAAGTAATATCAGGAAATGGGAAACTCACACAAGAGGAATACTTTAAGTATTCACGCGAAAGCCTGGTAGTTATTGGTTTAAGCAGTGTTTTAAATTATAATTATCATCCATTAAAACCGTTACGTTACTCCAGACTTCGCGACATTGAAGTCCCTATGTTAGGGGGGTGTTATTTAGTTGAATCCAACCCCGACATTTTCTCTCTATATGAAGTTGATAAAGATATTTTTACGTTTTGTGATGTAGATGATTTTAATTTGAAATTTAACGAATTATTAAAGTATCCTGAATTGAGGACAAAACTAAGATTGAATGGCCAGCGGCGCGCAACTGAAGATTTGAATATCTCTGTATCCTTGGCAAAAGTAATTAAACGGTTAACTTGATTGCTATCTACTTTAAAAGTGGTCGTACGAGAAGTCGAATTTTATTTGATTCTTTAAAAAATTTATTTAAGCGACTGATTTTCAATACCCATGTAAGAAAATCGAGTATTGAAATGGTTAATGATGGATTAATTAAATCCTTAATCGCGGGAGGAGTAAAGTACAAAGTAATTAAAAAATTAGATAAACTCACAGATCGAGACTTAGTTATTTCACTTGGTTTGGACGTTAATATTTTTAAAAAATTTGAGTTAAATAATCCGGTTGTTGCAGGCATTGGTCTCATGACCCATCCAAGCGATGCTCCTGATTTTTTCGAAAAGCCATACTTGAAAGCATATCTACAGCATTCCGATTGGACGGTTAATATTTACAATGATTATTTACAACAAACAATTTGTTACCGCTGGCCTGTGGGAATTGATACTCAAAATTGGTTTGCCGGAGATGTGACTAATAAAAAGATTGATTTTATTCTATATGAGAAATTTCTATGGTTAGATGAAGATAAAAAGGCGTTATTAAAACACATTTTGGAGCATTTGACAAATTTGAAAATGAATTTACAGATTATCAAATACGGAGAGTATACACAAAACGAATACAAGTTACTTTTGTCTCAATCTCGTTCAATGATATTTTTATGTGAACATGAGTCTCAGGGCCTTGCTTATCAAGAAGCACTATCCATGGGTGTTCCTATTTTGGCATGGGATCAAGGACAATGGTTAGATCCTAATTATTCTGGTACGTCATTAAAACCAATACCGGCATCAAGCGTTCCTTATTTTAATTCTAAGTGTGGTATTACATTTGTTGGGAAAGATGATTTCAACAGTAAACTAGTCGAATTTCTTAAATTACATGAAACTTTCTCCCCTAGGGAATTTATCATTCAAAACCTTTCCTATGATAAATCATTTATCTATTTAATGGAAATCATTAAAGGTTTGAATTTGGATAGTTATATTGAATATACTGAAAATAATTGAGAAATAAAAGAATTGATTTTTATCGTGGTATTGCTATATTAATGGTAATTTACGGGCATTTAATTGACAAGCACTTTGGTTCAGAAAGTACACTTATGATTGTCGATGCGACGATGGGAGTTTGGATTTTTTTTATAATCTCTGGATACTTGATGTATGACCAGGTGATTGGCTCTGAATCTGTATTGATGTTTTGGAAAAAACGGTTGATTAGAATTTTGCCATTAGCTTATTTATTAATGATCCTTTATAAGATATCCGATTTGAAAGTTTATTCCTTCTTAGTGGATTTTGATAGAATTGACGGCTTGGGACATTTCTGGTCATTGAAAAGAGAACTTGCATTTTACATGATCTTACCTCTTGTCTATTTTGTAATGAAGAAAATTAATTTTTATTTTTTTATGGAAATTTATTTAGCCCTATCACCATTTTTTATATACCTTGACTTCCATACAAACATCAATTATATTGAATTAGGGTATTATTTTAACATCCTTTTTATGGGTTGCTTGACTAGAAAGTACTCAAGTGAATTGATATTTGGCTTAAAACTCTTCGAGCGCTTAATAGGGATTAATTTCTTTTTCATACTTTTTTTTGGGTTCTCATTTTTGACATGGGGTTATTTAGATTTTCCTGTCATGGGAGGACAACTACTATCTATGATAATTTTTTCGGTTTTGTTTGTAATTACAATCAATTTGAAGATTGAAGCGGACGGAAATTCCAATGTTTTAAAAAATCTGTTCTCCCTTATTCAAAAAATTGGAAGAATCTCATTTTCAATCTATATATTTCAACAATATTTCACACAAGAGAATTTCCCTTTTCAAATACATTTTGCATTAAACGAAAACATTGATTTTATATTTAATTGTATATGTAACGTTTTTCTATTGTTTATTATTTCATTAATGTCCTTTTGGTTGATGGAAAAGAAATTACACAGTTTCTTAACACTTAGAATTTTAACAAAATGAAAATATTGATAATTATGGACCCAGGCATTTTAGTGCCGCCTAAGGGCTACGGAGGCCATGAAAGGTTGGTTCATATGTTAGCTTTGGAGTATACAAAGCTTGGACATGAAGTACATTTACTTGTTACCCGAGGTTCGAATGTGCCGGGTTGTAAAGTACATTCATTAGGCAAAGAAGGATTCCCTCCCAAAAAATGGGTTTCAAGAATTGCAATTGTTAAGGCATGGTTTTTTTTGCTGAAACATCGAAGTGAATTTGACGTAATACACAATTTTGGTAGACTAGCATACTTACTACCCTTATTAAATAGACCTGTAATGAAAATCATGACTTACGGCAGGGAAATTAGTAGTTGGAACATAAAGGTAATAAATCAATTGCCAACACAAAATCTTACGTTTACGGGTTGTAGCCAAAATTTAATAAACAGAGTAGAAGCTGGAGGTAAATGGAAGGCAGTTTATAATTCTATTCCATTTGAACAATATGAATTGAATTCTGAGTACAGTGATTATTATCCATTAGTTTTTCTTGGAAGGCTTGAAAGGGTAAAAGGTGTGCACTTAGCCATTGAAGTTGCGAAAAGAACGAAGCAAAAATTAATTATAGCGGGTAATATCTCGCCTCTGCCCGAAGAGAAAGAGTATTTCGAAAAAGAAATTGAGCCTCACATTGACAATAAACAAATTAAGTACATTGGTTCTGTTAACGATAAAGAAAAAAATGAACTTTTAAGAAATGCAAAAGCATTACTTTTTCCAATTCAATGGGAGGAGCCATTTGGAATGGTAATGACCGAATCTATGGCATGCGGTACACCAGTAATTGGCTTTAATCGGGGATCTGTTCCTGAAGTAATAGACATTGGTATTACTGGTTTTGTTGTAGACACCTTGGATGAAATGTGTCAAAAACTATTGGAAGTTAAACATATTGATCGAAAGAAATGTCGTGAAACTGCCCGGTCAAAATTTGACGTTCCAGTTATCGCTAATCAATACCTCCATTTGTAACGATTGAGAACAATTTTATTAGTTTCTTCGGGTCAACCCGCAGCCAATCCAAGATTAGTTAAAGAAGCGAGGTTTTTTGCACAAAAAGGCTGTAGTGTGGCTGTTATTTATTGTCCTATTTCAGGCTGGGCGGATAAATTCGATAAAGAGATTATCTCAAAGAATAAGGATATTAAGTGGATTCTTGTAGGTATAAGTAAGTCAGAAGATAGATCTTCTTTTCTATTAGTCAGATTGCGGAAAAAAGCTTGGACAATTATATACAAAATCTTCGGAGATATTTTAGATGCAGCTCTTAAGTCATCAGTGCTATTTAGTCAAGAACTAAGAAAAGAAGCTTTGAAACACAAGGCAGAAGTATATATCGGCCACAATTTAGGCGCAATTAGGGCTGTTGTAGATGCATCCAATAAATACAATGGAAAGCATTATTTTGATTTCGAAGATTTTCATCGTGGAGAAGATCAAATAAATTCATTACATTGGAGCCGTGTCGAAACTATTGAAAATAAATATGTTCCCAAATTAATAGGAGCATGGGCTGCGAGCCCTCTAATCACCCAAGAATATTCAAAGTATTTTCCCAATTTGAACATAGAAACAATAAACAATTGTTTGCCAATTGAATGTAGGTCTGCAAAATTACAGCAAATAGTCGGTCCTGAATTAAAGTTGTTTTGGTTTTCTCAAACAATAGGAAAAAATCGTGGCTTAGAACAAATTATTCAGTCTATTGGAAAACTCAGGAATGAACGGATTCGTTTAACCTTATTGGGTAATTGCAAGATCGACGTAAAGGCCTATTTTAAATTCTTTGCTCAAGCGAACGGTATGGGACCTCAACAAATTACATTCATTAATCCAGTTAGCGAAAAAGAAATCATACAAATCGCTTCAGGTCATCACGTTGGAATAGCATCGGAAGTACCCCACGTTTTGAATAGGGAATTGTGTTTGACAAATAAAATTTTTCTGTATTTGTTAGGAGGGAATGCAATTTTATTTTCCAATACAATAGCACAAGAGAAATTTGCAACTGAAAATACCAATATCGGATTGATATATCCGATTGGTGATATTGAAAAATCGGCAAATTGCATAAATCTTTATTTTGAAAATAGGAAATTACTAAATGAGCACAGGTTAAATTCTTTGGAATTTTCCAATAAATTAAATTGGGAAGCTGAAAGCGAGAAATTAATTAATTTTCTAAATCTGCAATGAGAAAGATTCTAATAATTTCTCCAAACTTCCCTCCAAGTAACTCTGCAGATATGCACCGAGTCCGCCAAGTGTTACCTCATTTGGAAGACAACAATTGGAGTGCACACGTTGTAACGGTTAAGTTGAATTACATTGAGAATTTAAACCAAGACGAATTATTGCTGGCAAACCTACCGAATAATTTCAAAAAGACATATGTTGGTAGTTTACCTTTGAAACTAACAAGACGTTTTGGTATTGGTAGTTTATCATTACGTACTTTCTTTCATTACTTTTTTAAAGTAAATTCAATTTTAAGGAAAGAAAAGTGTGATTTAATTTTATTTTCTACTACAGCCTTTCATTTATTAGCTCTAGGACCAATTTGGAAAAGATTTTTTAAAACCCCATTTGTAATCGATATTCAAGACCCGTGGAGATCAGATTACTACCTTGATAAACCAAAAAACCAACGACCACCAAAGTTCAAGTTAAATTATTCAATTGATAAGTTTTTAGAGAAATTTACTGTCCCAAAATCAAATGGTGTTATTAGTGTATCTCAAAAATATGTAGAGACGCTCAAGATTAGATATAATTTAACAGGTGTCAAGTTAATAGTTGAGCCGTTTTCAGGAGTAAGTACTGATTTTGAAACTTTAAAACGTTATCAAGTTAATCCAAGTATCAATTTTGATAATTCAAAAAAAAATATTGTTTACATCGGTAGAGGCGGGTATGATATGGCATTTGCCATTACTACTTTATTTAAGGCTGTTCAGCAGTTGCCCAATGATTTATTGGAAAAAATCAAATTTTGGTTTATTGGTACAGACTATGCACCAAAAGGCCAGGGGAAAAAAACGATAGAACCAATGGCTCGACAATTTGGATTACAAAACAATGTTATTGAGATAACTGACCGCATTCCATATTTTGAGTCCTTAATACTTTTGAAAAATGCAGATATACTTTTTGTGCCCGGTTCCAACGACAAAGGATATACTGCATCTAAGATCTACCCATATATTTTAGCCGAAAAACCTCTCTTAACTATTTTTCACGAGAGTAGTTCTGTTAACACTATCCTAGCGCTATGCGATATTGGTCATAGATATACCTTTAATGAGGAAGTTATGAATGATATTATGATATCCAAGATTAAAAATTCAATAATAGAGTTATTGAATAACCAACATGTCAAATTGGATATGGAAAAGTTTCGCCCATTTTCTGATAAAGAGATGACAAAAAGAATATGTCAGTTTTTTGATTCAATTTTTGAAGGTTGAAAAAACTAGCAGTAATTTCTTCCCACCCGATTCAATACAACGCGCCACTTTTTGCGTTAATGGCAAAGCAACCTGAGATTGATTTAAAGGTTTTTTACACTTGGGGAGAAGCAGCTCTGGGGCCAAAATATGATCCCGATTTCGGAAAAGAAATTTACTGGGATATCCCATTGCTAGATGGATACAATTACACATTTCTGAAGAATTCTTCTAAAGAGCCGGGATCTCATCATTTTAAAGGAATTATCAACCCTACATTAAATGAAGAAATTGAAGTATGGGGTCCAGATATTGTTTGGGTTTGGGGTTGGGCTTTTGAAAGCCACTTAAAAGCTATGCGGTATTTTAAAGGAAAAGTACCTGTATGGTTTAGAGGAGACTCTACCTTGCTCGATGAACCCCAAGCCTTTTCTCTAAAGAAATGCCTTCGCCGTATTTTCTTGAAATGGGTGTACAAGCATATTGACAAAGCATTTTGTGTGGGTACGCACAATAAGAATTATTATTTAAAGCACGGAATAAAGCTTGCTCAAATTGTAAGCGCGCCGCATGCGATAGATAATGATCGGTTTGCATATGATGATGAATTATTACAGCAAGAAAGAATTCAGTTTAAAGCAAAATTTGGCATAAATCAGAAAGATATAGTGATTCTCTATGCGGGCAAATTAGAGCCTCGAAAAAATCCGTTGTTTCTATTTGAGTTAATGAGGAGTATAAAGTCAGAGCATTTCAAATTGTTAATAGTTGGAGAAGGCCCGCTTAAATCAGTCATGATGAGTAAATTAAAACATGACGATAGGATTATTTTTTCGGATTTTGTAAATCAAAAATGGATGCCAAATTTATACAAGCTCGCCAATTTTTTAATTTTACCATCGGTGAGTGAAACCTGGGGCCTAGTGCTAAATGAAGCGTTAGCTTCTGGCACTCCTATAATTGCTTCAAATAAATGTGGCGGTGCTAATGACCTTGTCAATGCTTCAAATGGTTATTTGCTGAATATAGATAATCCTGACTTCAAAGCCTTGGAGTCTTGGATTGAGCAATTCGATAAAGAGGAATTTAGAAAACAAAGCAGTATTTTTTTTGAAAATTTTAGCTTTCGGAATATTGTTAAACAAGTTATTTGCAGTATCTGATGCAATTCCTTAGCACACTTTTGGGTTTTCTTTTTGGGTACTTTCAATACAATGGCTTGTATCAGGGGCTTTCCTTTGCTATTTCGGCATGGCTTATCTACCGCATTCTTATTTTATCGAGCGAATTTTTTGTATTCCGGGAGTTTACTCTGCTATTGTATGCTTTAAATTATTTGATCGCGCCCAGTCAAACATATCTATTGGCACTAGACAAAATTGCATATGGCATGAAAATACCACCCGAAGTATATTTTCCGCTGTCCTTCTCGGGTTTCATTTGTTTTGCTTTAGGAATGTATACGTTCAAAACACAGGTATTTAAAGCCAATTTCGCACGTATAATAAAAGTTTCTGTTATAAACGAGAATTTTTTGAAAGGTTTGACATTAATCACGTTGTTTTTGCCATTCGCAGTAACGTTTGTGTCGCCGGATTTGGCCTTTGTTTTAATTTTGTTTTCATCGCTGAGATTTGTGTCGGCGTTTATATTGACAACAATTTCCATTGGCAAGAATTGGATATACCTTGCTTTAGTGATGGGATTTGAAATGGCATCTGCTTTCACAGCGGGTATGTTTCATGATTTTTTGCTTTGGATGATTTTTATGGCTTTATTCTTTATGTACGTTTTCAAGCCCAATGGGGTTTGGAAGGTATTGGGCATTTCATTTGGGATTATTTTGATTCTAGTAATCCAATCGATTAAAGGTTCATATCGTGAGATTGCTTGGACAGGAGAAGCGTCGGCCGGATTACAGACAGCTTATAATGTGGCTTCGGATAAAGTGAATTCGGGTGCCGTGTTCTCCGAAGACAACTATTTGGGCACTCTGAATCGCGCCAATCAAGCGTGGATTTTTGCCTCTACGGTGGACAACATGGATCGAAATCAAAATTTCCAGGGGTTGACTAATGTTAATAAATACATGGAAGCCGCTTTGTTGCCACGCTTTTTAGCACCTAATAAAATCACTTCAGGTAACAGAGATATTTTCAATGCGTTTTCTGGTCATGAAATTGGGGCCGGTACTGCGATGGGGTTGGGAGTTTTTGCCGATGGATACATAGCGTATGGGTGGTGGGGTGTTGGTCTATTTGGATTTGTGTTGGGCCTGATTTTCTCATTGACATTCAAGATCGTAGAGCGATGGTCAAAAATCTCACCGATCTTTGCTTTGTTGATTTTACCGTTGTTGAATTATGCGGTGCGGCCTGATTGTGAATTGCAAACCACCATCAATCACTTAGCAAAAGGTCTTTTGATGTATGGTTTTTTGGTAACTCTTACTAAATATCAATTCAGTCTTGAATCCAAAAGCAAACAGCTTGAATTGTTGCATTTGAAATTGGGGAATGAAATTGCTCGGTAGAATTCCAAGTCATTTTTGTAGTGTAACTTCAATAGTTTGCGGAATTTTTTTATTGAAAATTAATTAAGACATGATCATTTTAGGAATCAACTCATATCATGCCGATGCTTCGGCAGCCATTCTTGTAAACGGCAAGCTTATTGCTGCTACCGAAGAAGAGCGTTTTACGCGCACCAAACATTGGGCGGGTTTCCCCGTTCAGGCTATTGCATTCTGTTTGCAAAAAGCGAATATTTCTATGAAGGATGTTGATTTCATTTGTATTGGTCGTGATCCTAAAGCGAAGTTCAAGAAAAAGTTAGCGTTTATGATGCAATCGCCTTTGCATGTCTTAAAATATGCCGTAAATCGATTGGCCAACGCGAAAAAAATCAGTACTATCGCCACAGAATTACAGAAAGTGGATGCTACGTTATCTATTGAGGAATTACAATCGAAAATTCAGAACGTAGAGCATCACCGCAGTCATTTGGCCTCGGCATTTTATCCATCACCCTATGAGGAAGCGGCGATTTTATCGATTGATGGCGCTGGAGATTTCACCACGACGATGCTTGCACGTGGCAAGGGAACGGAGATTGAGGTACTTGAGGACATCGACTTTCCACATTCAATTGGTGTGTTTTACACGGCGATGACTCAATTACTCGGTTTTCCATATTACGGTGATGAATACAAAGTAATGGGGCTTGCGCCATATGGGGAACCTAAATATGTCGATTTGCTTAGAGATGTTGTGGAACTAATTCCGGGAGGATTGTTTAGATTGAACTTGAGTTATTTTCAATCTCCCCACAAGGGATATGTTTACTATTCCGATGATTTCATTCCTTTGGTGCATTCCTTATTCAATGACAAAATGGAAGCTCGTTTTGGGAAGGTTAGAAGGAAAGAAGAAGAATTGACACAGTACCATAAAGATTTGGCGGCATCGGTGCAGCGATATACTGAAGAGATCATTTTTCACATTTTGAATTACTTGCATAAAAAGACGGGTTTAACCAAAGTGTGTATAGCCGGTGGTGTTGCACAGAACAGTGTAGCCAATGGTAAAATTACGCGAAATACTCCATTTACAGAAGTTTATATTCCAAGTGCCGGCCATGATGCAGGAATTAGTATGGGCAGTGCCTATTGGGTGCATCACATGGTGGCCAAACAATCTAGAAGTGAAGCCGTGTTCAATGCAAATACTGGATGTCATTACACCAATGAATACATCAAAGCGGAATGTGATCGATTAAGCCTCAACTACCGCGAGTTGAGGGATGAAGATTTATACCCGGTTGTGGTAAATTGTTTAACCAGTGGCGGCGTAGTGGGCTGGTTCAATGGTCCTGCAGAATTTGGTCCCAGGGCTTTGGGTGGACGTTCTATCATTGCTGATCCGCGCCGCAACGATGCCAAAGAAATTCTCAATTTAAAAATCAAACGCAGAGAGAGTTTTAGGCCATTTGCTCCAAGTATTTTGAAGGAAGAGGTCATCAATTGGTTTGAATTGGACGAACCAGTACCTTTCATGGAAAAAGTATTCCCAATTCGTGCAGAGAAACGCGCCGAAA
>JACCDM011931481.1_pt1 | contig 20908 bp, 14 predicted proteins | sample 7445851 | NCBI WGS metagenome assembly JACCDM01 (sample SAMN15323438, study PRJNA562643) | freshwater metagenome | isolation source: river surface water | place: USA:Blue River Watershed | collected 2017-08-16
ACGGGTCGCCGGATGGCAGCACGAATTGCAGTGGTTTCGATTTTTTTCATTCAGACATCATGTTAGACGAGCTTCATGTCGCAGGTAGGCAAGCGGTCGGCTTATGTCGCCCAACAAGCCATCGGTATAGCGGATTCTGGTCTGGGACTGCGAAGAAAGATCGCCAAGTCGCGACTTGTGGCTAGCCAGCGCAGCGATGTCTGATCGGGTTCAGGGCAGCGCGTATTCACATTACGGCACCGACTTGCCAAGGTACAAATTCACTCTGACCATAGCCATGCAGCTCGCTTTTGCTTGCTTGTCCCGAAGCGGTTTGTATCATCATCTCGAAGATACGTTCCCCCATCGCTTCGATAGAACACTCGCCATCGATGATCTCGCCACAATTGATGTCAATGTCCTCTTGCTGACGCTGCCAAAGCGCCGAATTGGTCGCAAGTTTTAATGATGGCGAGGGCGCACAACCGAAGGCGCTGCCACGGCCCGTCGTAAAACAGATCAGATTCGCGCCGCCCGCCACCTGTCCGGTCGCACTCACCGGGTCATAGCCCGGCGTGTCCATGAAGACAAAGCCATGATCGACCACGGGTTCTGCATACTCGTACACGGCGCGTAAAGCGGTGGTGCCACCCTTGGCGACTGCGCCCAAAGATTTCTCGAGAATGGTGGTGAGGCCTCCTGCCTTGTTGCCCGGCGAGGGATTGTTATCCATCTCGCCTCCGTTGATTGCAGTGTAGTTTTCCCACCAGCGTATGCGTTCAATCAGCTTTTCTCCGACATCGCGCGACACGGCACGCCGGGTCAGCAGATGTTCAGCGCCGTAGATTTCGGGTGTCTCCGACAGAATCGCGGTGCCTCCATGCGCCACTACCATATCGACTGCTGCACCCAGCGCCGGATTGGCGCTGATGCCCGAGTAGCCATCGGAGCCACCGCACTGAAGACCGATAGTGAGATGACTGAGGTCGCAGTTTTCGCGCTCGTTGTCGTTGGCCACCGGTAGCATTTCCTGAATGAGCTGTATGCCTTTGGCTATGGTTTTTGCTGTACCGCCTGAGTCCTGGATATTGAAAGTACGCAGAAGGGGACCTTCGCTCAGGTGGCTGTGATCCAGCCATGCGGCGATCTGATTGGTTTCGCAGCCGAGTCCGACCACGAGCACGCCGGCAAAATTTGCATGTCGTGCATAGCCGCTGAGCGTACGCCTCAACAGTTGCATGCCAAGTCCGCTGTGATCCATGCCACAGCCGGTGCCGTGCGTGAGTGCGACTACGCCGTCAATATTAGGAAAACCACGCAGGGCATCCGGGTTGCTCCGACGCGAAAAAAAATCGGCGATGCCGCGCGCCACGGTGGCAGAGCAGTTCACGCTCGAGAGTATGCCAATGTAGTTACGGGTTGCGACTTGACCATTGCTTCTACGGTAGCCCATGAAGGAGGCTGTTTTTTTTGCCGGCGCTGCTGGCGCTTCTGTACAAAACGCGTAGTCGCGCTGAAAACTGCCCTTGTCATCGCCAAGCGTGCAGTTATGGACATGCACGTGTTCACCTGCCTGAATGTTTCTGCTGGCGAAACCGATAATCTGGTTGTAGCGACGTACTGCATCCCCGGTTTGTAAATCGCGCGTGGCGAGCTTGTGACCGGCAGGAATCAGGCCACGCACGGTGATGTTTTCAACCGATGTACCTCCCACGAGTTGCTGGCGTGCGATGAGCACGTCATCTAGTGGGTGCAGACGAATAAAAGCAGTGTGCTTGGTCATGGTATTTTCCCCGCCGTGGTGGTTTGTTTTTTGAACATGAGCTTACTACGGAAGCAGCGGACAAATCAGACCGTATGCCGACCGGCTTGTAAATCCGCGCGCCAGCCCAAGCTTTTTCGACCTTCTGCATTGTGCACCAGTACAGGCTCGCCATAGAATAGTCGGGGTTCATCATTTCTCTGCGTTTCGCGATGGCCGAGAAATTGTGTAAGCATCGCGACGCGGCTGTGATTGCCATTAACAAAAACATCATTACAAAGCCCACCGGCAGCGCCGGACAAGCACGAGACTCGAGACCATGACGACAAGCTATGAAGAAGCAGCTGCCCATCTTTATCCTCTTTGGCAGCATAAAACCCGGTGTTTGAATTTACCTGAGGCGATGCGACCGCGCGACCGTATCGAGGGTTACCGGGTACAGCAGGCCTTTGCCGAGCGCCACGGCGTGTCAGTCGCCGGCTGGAAGATTGCGGCTACGAGCATCGAAGGCCAGAAGCACATCGGTGTGGATGGGCCGCTTGCGGGCCGCCTGTTTGCCGATCGTGTTCTTGCGGACGGTGCAAACGTGTCGCTGACCGGTAATCTGATGCGCGTGGCTGAAATCGAATTTGCATTTCGCTTTGGGGAACGGCTCGCCCCGCGTGCCGCGGGCTACACCACCAGCGAGGTACTGGATGCGGTAAGCACGATGCACCCTTCGATAGAGATACCCGATTCGCGGTTCGAGGATTTCGTGACGGCTGGTGCGCCTCAGCTCATCGCTGATCTTGCCTGCGCCAATCTGTTTGTATTGGGCCCGGCACAGAGTGACTGGCGCGATTTTGATTACCTGGATGCCGCCATTCAGATCACACAGAATGATATTGCCGTCGATCCGGGTTTTGGACGCAATGTCCTGGGTGATCCGCGCGTTGCCCTGACTTGGCTGGTCAACGAATTGTCACGACTCGGTATCGCTTGTGAACCGGGCCAGTTCGTTACGACGGGAACCTGTCGTGTCCCCGTGAAGGTAGGCCCTGAAGACAGGATCCATGCCGATTTTGGGGTTCTGGGCAGGGTAAGCTGCTCCTTCAGCGAGTAAGCGCATGGGATTGCTACCGATTTCGATGTCGGCGCGGCAACTCGACTCGGCCGACACGCTTATTCTTGATTTTCTCAATCAAGAATAAGCGTGTCGGTGATGGCCCCGTTTTGGGCCCGCGGCCTGTCAGCGTGACGCCTGCTTGCGTTGCGCGGGTCGTGCGTAGGGCGAGGAGGACGGCTGTCGCTTCGTACCTGACGGGCGAACGGAAGGTTTTGAAGACAAATGGTCAGGCTCAAGCGTTAGCACTGAATTTTCGGTGATGTCCTGACCGATGTTGATGTCGCTACCCGCCATGGTCTTGGGTACTACCAGCGTCGAGCCCGCTTTGGGCTGCATGTTGGCAGGTATGGCATTGGCGCTACGTATCACTTGCGGTGTGGTTTGGAATCTTGCCGCAATACTTTCTATGCGCTCGCGCGCGATGGTCACTTTGTGCGATGTCCATGAGGACAGCGTCTGAGTCCAGTTTTTCAGATTCTCGCGGAATTTTTCAGCATTCGACGTAGGAAGCAAGATCTGTGTATCCGGACTGCCAGTGATTACGGGACTATTGAACTGAGGGTTAAGTGCCTTGAATTCCTCCATCGGGAGTTCGGCCAGCTCGGCGGCAAGCTTGAGATCGATATCGCGGGTCTTTTTTACCGACACAAAATAAGGCTTGTTTTCCACGGGCGGCAGCTTCACACCAAACTGCGCTGGCGACGCAATGACGTTTTTCAGTGCCTGCAGTTTCGGGTAGTAGTTACGTGTTTCGGCAGGCATGTAGGCGGACAGACTGTTGTAGTCGATCGGGCGGCCTGCCGCTTTCGCTCGCGCGATCGCGCGCATCACCGAACCCTCACCCCAGTTGTAAGCCGCCAGAGCCAGCTGCCAGTCGCCAAACATCCCATGCAGCCTTTGCAGATAGGTCAGTGCGGCATCGGTGGAGGCCAGCACATCGCGGCGATCATCCCGAAAGGCGTTTTGCTTGAGGTTGAAACTGCGACCGGTACTGGGAATGAACTGCCACATGCCGGCCGCCTTGGCGCGCGAGTAGGCCTGGGGATTGAAGCCCGATTCGATAAAAGGCAGCAGCGCAAGTTCTGTTGGCATCCGCCGCTTTTCCAGTTCCTGTACCACGTGGAAGAGGTAGCGCGCTGCGCGCTGCGCGGTGCGCTGAACGCCTTCGGGGCGTGCACCGTACCAAAAGCTGTGGTTGGTCACGAGGGGGTTGTTAAGCTCCTGGATGGCGAAGCCTTTACGAATACGGTCCCACAGGTCGCCCTGGTCGGCCACGCTATCGGTGAATTGCTGATCCAGCAGCTCGGCCTCAGCAGCGGGCATCAGCGTTGCCGGTGCTAATTCAAGCGTCTGTTGACCGACGTCTTCATATTGAGCAAGCAGCAGGACACGATCATGTTCGGCAAATGCGGTCGCGTGGTAAACCGAGGCCATAGCCAAAGTCGCGATCCAAGCCATCGAGGCAGGTTTCAAGTACGGCATAAGAATAATGCTTTCAAGGACATACCGGCGAGGCTGCCCTATTTTTGTCGAACCCGGAGTCTATTGATTAGATGGAAAGGCCGTCAAGCAGAATATCGCCTGGGGAATTGCTGATTAGATAAACTTTGAGACTTTTTTGGCAAGATCAAAGGTCCCCAAGACTTGATTTTGCGGGTCCCCGCATCGTACGGCTACGCTGGCTCGCCATGAAACGGGGATTTATTCAGCGTCTCCTTGGTTTTGACTGACGAAAGTTTCATTTTAATAATATTTTCCGTGGAAGCCCTTGGGGTACTGCGGCATCAATCTTTCAATAATGAAACGTCAGCCAGTGTCCGAGCTTGTCTGCCTGGTTCCTCGGCAATGTTGCGGTAACCGACATTAGTCGGGTGAATTTTGTCGCCCGCCAGCTCGGTCTCGGGTACCGACAACCAGGTATCGCCCCAGATTTCCGCTACCTCACGAACCATTTCGCGCTGTGCGAGCTTTGCCTTGGGCGGTAGTACCCAGAAGACGCGAGCGCCTGGCTTGACGTTTTCCCGAATTTTATTGAGCTCCGCAATGGTATTAATACCTTTGTAATCATTGGTGCCCAAGCTGATGATGATGCTTTTTGCTGGGAGTTGCTTATTCACAGTCTGCAGATATTGCTTGTTCCACTGGGACGAGGTCCAGCCCGTGCGTGCGTAGGTAACGCATTCCTTGCGGAAATGGGAAATACCCACCGCGATGCTATCTCCTATGATCAAACATTCGAGCATGTCCTATCTCCTTCAGAAATCGATTTATCTTGCTGCAAGGCAATGATGGTTAATTTTGCAACGCTGTCGAAATACCGCTACTCTTGCCGGACATCGCAATTCACGTGCCAGTCCAATCGAGCAACGCTAAAATATTACATAAATAACAATAAATCAGGTGTAAGGATTGCTTTTCGTTGCGCTAGGACGACGGTGACCGAGGGCAAAGCTTTACGACTAGCTCAGCCCGGTTGCGTGGCCCTGTGCTTGGAAATCAGGGACTTGGCGCCATTTTCTCGGCAGCAAAAATTGTGGTGATAGGGAATCAGGGCCCGCAGGGGAGCCGTCGGTGCGCCAATAATCGGGCTTGTTAAACTGGGTGGGCGGGATGTGCGGCCGGAGGGGCTGATCCTTCGGGAGAGTTTCTGCTCGTACTCCTTGAGGTCGCAGTGACTGGCGGAAAATCGTCAGCCGATGCACTGGCCTATAATTCACCCGCTGGCCCGAGGAGGCGCTGAATAAATCCCTGTTTTATGGCGAGACAGTGCAGCTGTGCGACGCGGGCACCCGTAAAATCAAGGGCTTGTTGCTATTGATATAACTTCGTAACCGGTTGGCACCAACGAGAAACCCCCTGAGACCGCGGCCAAAATGAAAGACAAAACAAAAATTTTTCTGTGGCTGGCCGTTGCCTTGAGTGGGGTGATGGGACTGGTCTTCTTGCTGAAGGCACCCTCCCAGGAATCCTACGTGGATGAAGCGCCCCGAGCTGGGGACGAACTTACCGTGAACTCTTTGGCGGCTTTTAATCTTTCGCACGTGAGATATCACGAGACGGAGGCAAAAAACCGGGTAGCCGCCTGCATCAGCAGGCGCTACAAAATCACCTCGGACGCGGCAAAAAAGATTACGCAATTGGCCGAGCAGGTAGCTGCGAAACACGAGCTGGATCCCAATTTGATTCTCGCGATCATTGCCAATGAGTCCAAATTCCATCCCCTGCTGGTCAGCCCCGTGGGCGCGCTGGGTCTGATGCAAATCATGCCCAATGTGCACAAGCGAAAGCTGGCTGCCTACGGTGGAGAGAATGCCGCACTCAATCCGGAAATCAATATGATGGTCGGTGCAGGGATCATCAGCAGTTTCATTCGGACGACAGGCTCTCTGGAAGGCGGTCTCGCCATGTATGTGGGTGCGGGCTACGATACCTCCCATCCCTATGTTTACAAGGTCAAGTACGAGCTGGACGTATTCCGCGATTGTGCGAAAGGTATCACTCGAAACACGCCCGATCTCTCTGTGTCAAGGCCCGCCAAATCCGGTGCATCCGAGCCTGAGGAGACACTGCCTGCCGTTGAAGTGGACGCCGAAAAATAATCGGAAATTGAATTAGGGAGACGCTGAATAAAGCCACGTTTCATGGCGAGCCAGCGGCGCTGAGATCCGTAAAATCAAGGGCTTGGTGTCATTGACCTCGCCACAAAAGTTTCTGAGTTTATTTAATCAGCGCTTCCTAAGTCACGCCCGGTGCTGCAGGCCTCTTATTTAGTCGTGCCCTCATCCCCGACTGGCGGCTCGGGCGTGGTTGTTCCTGTCCAGCTTGTCTCGTTTTTCCATCCAAGACTCGCCGCCAGCTCCTGAGCAAGACGTTGATAGCCTTTGACTGTGAAATGCGTCAGGTCTTTTGACATCAGTGACGGATTGGCCAGTAGCCACGCGTAGGCAGAACCTTGCCCACCCATGGCCGTCTGCATACTCCAGACTTTGCATGAATAGCGTGCTCCTACCTCTTTTTGAATCGTCGATATCTTGTCGTGGATCGCAGAAAATTTCAGCAAGTCCACAGCCGAGTATTCATGATTTGAACGACTGTTCGAATTGACTTTATGTCTGCCTTTGTCTTTTTGTGCGCTTGCGTTTTTGCTTTTGTTAAGCTTTTTAACTTTGCGCGACCGTGGTACGAGAACACCTCGATCACCCGGAGCAATCAAAAGGCATTCCGATAACGGGAACACTTGCCTCAAATTTTTCAGCGATTGATCCAGCGTTTTTGCATAAGCCGCTGCGTCGAAGAGTGTCGCATTACCTTCATTGGTGCCATATTCCAGCATGACGAGATCGTATTTTCTGTCTCTGAAATACTCCCCAAAATACCCGGGATCCAACTGCTGCCATGCCCGAACTGTTGCCCCGGGTATGCCAAACGAATCCAGCGTGGCGACCGGAGCCTGCCGATAATTCAAAAACATGCCATTGAGCTGGACTGGCTTCTCGTTTACGCGAATTTTGAGTATGGAGATCGGATGATTGCCGACAATAGTCAAAGCGCCAAAGCTCTGGGCACCATCCAGATTGATCTTGTTTTCTGGGCCATCATCGACACTGATTGAAATACTGCCATTTTCAGGTGCCTGATGAAAAAACAGCTCGACGCTGTTGACATCAGCTTCGCCGGACTCATTACGCAAATCAAACCACAGATAGGCGCCGGGTTCACCCTGCAGCACATTCAGCCCCACACCGGTAGGTATTGCAGCATTGCGAGCCGTGTAAGCGAGTTCCGATTTCCACTTGTCCAAGCAGTGTCGGCGCAGTGGCAGGTTCACGCCCGCTCTGCCCATCGTGAACGGAATAAATTGCGTTCGGGTTTTCAGGCCCTGTGACAGAAAGATTCGCTTCAGCTCGGAAGAGAAGGATCCTGCCGCCAAATGACTGTCACCCCAGATGCCGACGCGTATCGCTTGTGAGCGTGTGCCGCCCGTTGGTTTAACCACCGATGCACTCTGCGTAGTGCCTGGTGTTTGTACGACGGCTTTTCCGAGTCCTGTGGTCAGTATGCCCAGTTCATCAAGTTCCTCGGCATCGGGTGGTTCAAAGGTGTTTTTGTTTTCTTGCAAGGGCGTCGGATTGACATTGCTCTTGAGTGGGCACTGTAGATCACCGGTCACCGAGCCTTGCTGAAAAATGAAATATCTTCCCGTCTCAATCGCAAGAGCATTCAGCGGAGTACACACCACTGCCAGCAGCAGCAAGCCAGTACAGCGAGTTGCCGTGGCTTTGGCTATTTCGATCAGGGATTGCATCAGCATAGGTGACAGGCCTGCTGCATGGATCCCATGGGTACGCGTGTAAAGTTTGTCATCTCAATTATCAAGGGGGGGATCGATGGATTTTAAAAGCGCTGCAGCGATTCTCTGCAAGCCCTGTGGGCTGAAATGAATCCCGTCATCAGCACGAAGATTGATTTTTTTTCCTTCTGGATCTGTCATGAAGCGAATGTAAGGCTGATCCAGACGGCCAATCAGTGCTTCGGTCGAGATAAAGTCAAAGCCATATTTTTCCATGTTATTTCGAAAAATCGGATTTTGGACAGTAGCGCCACGGTGTACGCGAGCCTCTTTCATCGTTGGCAGGCCTATCCAAATCAGATGTACTTTTTTTTCCTTTGCAAATTCGCAGATCTCGGCGACTCTTTCGCTATAGCGCGCCTCCCATTCCAGCGATGGAAAACGAATCACTTGTTTTTTTTCGTAGATGTCCCAAGGATCATTCGGCCCCAGAAAAACGGCTACGGTGGTCAGCTTATGCTCAACAATCTCAGCCTTTATTTTTTGAACCCAATCCAGCTGACGTTTGATGCTCAATCCTGTACTTTGCTGACTCTCATTACGTAATAGCCATTCGGGATGCGACGCTTTCAGTTGGCGCATGACGATCGGTGCTATCCCCTGCATCATCGAATCACCCGCAAAGAGTATGCGTTGAAGGCTTGGCCTGCTTGGTTTTGGGGGTGGGGTCTGAGCCTCTGACTTCGGCGCAACGGGAACAGCTTCTGGTTCCGAATGGGTGGCAGGAGTCACACGCAGCAGCAGGTAAGCAAGCAGCGACAGCAACAAGGCCATCACCAGAGCAATCATCCAGTATTTATTTTTTGGTAATGGCATCACATCACACGCGAGGTGTCTCGTATTTGTTTGCAGGGCGAGGATGCGCTTGTCATCGTTTGCTGCTGATGCTGCAAGGTACCACCTTCAAATTTTTATTGATCTCATTATTCGTTGGCACTGGAAGACCGGATACGCGCAAAATTTCTGTTGTCATGGCACGCACCCCTTTTTTTGTCAGATGAATATGGTCTTTGCCGAAGTATTCCTTATGACTTTGTCCGATAACGCGCCAGTCAATCAGTTTGACATTTGAAAATTCCTTACTCATGCTTTTTAGTAACTCGTTATTCGATTTTTCCCAGCGGCGGGGCGCTTTGACATTGATGAAAACGACCTGGCGCACGTTCGAGAGTAGTGTCATCACTTCCCGGACTTGCGATTCATACAAATACCCATTCGTCCCGAGATGAATGATGACGATGTCGGCCAGTTCATTTCTTTCTTTTAGCTCCCGGAGACGGTTCAATCCATCTTTGCCTTGACGGCCGATCGCCGCATCAATCTCAAGACCTTCTACCTTCTTTGCCAGGTGATCGCTTGCGCCCAGTAATACTGAATCGCCGAGCACGGTGATGAGTGGTTTTGACTTGATGGAATGTTTGTTCGATACAGAGCGAATACAGGCAGCACGCATCTGATGAGCCGCGAGCTCGTTCTCGTGGGGCAAGTCACTGGCCTGTGGCGCTTCATCACCGACCGATTTGGTGAGTGCATTGTTCTTTTGAATTGGTGCAGGACGTATTTGTATCGTCAAAACTGCTGAGGCAATACCGGCTAGGCACAAGGAATAAAATCCATAGCGCTTTTGGTCGGGCCATCGAAGTACGTCGCCTGTTCTCACCGGATTTTCAATCAGCTGGTAAGAAAGCTCTGTCAAAATCAGCGTGAGCGTCAGACGTATTGCCGCCTGTATCCAGGCGTTATCGGACAATTCGAATTCGGGGCGCAGCAGGGCAAAGACAGGCCAGTGCCACAAATACAATCCATAGGATCGCTGGCCCAGCCAGGCGAGTGGGCGAACACTTAGCCAGGCGGATAGCGCACTGTCTTTTTGCGCAGCAGCGAATACCAGGCCAATCGAGAACAGGCAAACCCAGAAAAAACCACCCTGATACAAAGCGCGGTCATATTCCGTCATGAACAGCATCGCCCATAGCAGAGCACTGATGCATATAACGCCAAGAAAATCAGTCGCGGCTCCCACGACTTGAGTCCTCTGCGCTGCATGTGCCTGCCATGGATTCCAGGCAGCGGCCAGGGCCGCACCCATAAACAAGCCCATGGTGTGGGTATCTGTTCCCAGATAAATACGGCTGGGGTCTTGTGACTGGGGATAGCCGTACCGAACAGACAGGTAAATCATCCAAGCCGAGCTCAGTAATGCGAGGGCAGCTGCAATGAACAAAACACCGCGCTCGCGAAAGTGACGCAATATCACCAGCAACAGCAATGGCCAGACGATGTAGAACTGTTCCTCGATGGCGAGCGACCAAAGATGCTGCAACAGAGCAGGGCGGCCGGACATCTCGAAATACGACTGTTCCGAAAAGATTTGCCACCAGTTCGAAAAATAAAAAAGCGCAGGTAGTAAATCGGAGCGCGTGCGCCAGGCAGCATCACTGACAAACCACTCGGTCACCAGGACGCAGAAGACAAGCAAGACCAGTACCGCGGGAAATAATCGACGTGCTCGTTTCAGATAAAAATTGCCGATGGCAATCTTGCCGTCTTTTTGAAATTGCCGGATTAACTGGGCGGTAATAAGAAAGCCCGAGACCGTGAAAAAGATATCGACGCCCAGAAAACCCGAAGAAAACAAACCGGGAATATCGAGGTGATAAAAAATGACGGCGAGCACCGCGAATGCACGCAAGCCCTCCAGGCCAGGCAGATAGTCAGTATGTTTCTGCTGGTGCGCCACAGCGATACTCGGAAAATTCAGACCGCTGATTATATGGAGTAATCGCCAGTTTTTATAAAGATTTAAAACAGGATTGTGATCCCGTGCATTTGAACGTAAAACATTGTTGCTAAATTGATATTCAAGCGAGGTTCAGCACACCGGAATACCTTGAATGAATCCAGGTTCTATGGCGAGCCAGTGCAGCTGTTCGGCGCGGGGACCAGCAAAATCGAGGGCTGGGAATAATTTATTCAGCTACACACCTTTCCGGTTTTATTCGATCACCGCCTCCATCGCGTTTTCGATTAGCGCGAGCAAGTCGTCATAATCGTCAACCGCAGTGAATTGCGGGAACTGGGCTTTGACATTGGCGGGCGCGTGGAACAGGAATCCCGCATCTGCGGTTCCCAGCATGCTGGTGTCATTAAAAGAATCGCCGGCGGCAATCACCCGGTAATTGAGTTGCTGAAGCGCCAGTACAGCGGCACGCTTTTGATCTGGAATGCGGAGCCGGTAGTCAACAATTCTGTCATCTCTGATCAGCAGTGTGTGACAAAGAAGGGTGGGCATCCCAAGTTGCCGCATAAACGGCGCAGCGAATTGTTCAAAGGTATCCGACAGAATCAGCAGCTGGGCTTTCGAGCGCAAGCTATCCAGAAAGTCTCTGGCCCCGGGCAAGGGCTCCAGTGTGCCAATGACTGCCTGTATCGCAGAGAGACTCAGCCCGTGCTGATCGAGTATCTCGAGGCGGCTGCGCATCAGCTTGTCGTAATCCGGCTCATCGCGCGTCGTTCGGCGCAACGCCTCTATGCCGGTTTTCTCTGCCACGGCAATCCAGATTTCCGGTGTCAGAACACCTTCCATATCCAGTGTCACTATCGTTTGTTTCATAGGCTGTGCCAATTCGTCTTGAAAGTTCCGGGAGTGAGCTCACACCCAGGGCGAGGCTGAATCAATCTCCGTTTTATGGCGAGCCCGCGCTGCTGTGCGACGCGGGGACCCGCCAAATCAAGGGCTCGGTGCGATCAAGCTTGCCATAAGAGTTTCTGGGTTTATTTGATTAGCGCTTCCCTGGTACGGTCTTCCCGGACAAATAGTATCCGTACAAATCTGCTTTTGCATTATTAATTGCCAATATGGCAATCGAGATAATGGTGAAGCTCGGTTAATGGAATAAGAATCAGAACCTTGTGTTGGGTCTGTTGGTACAATCAAAATAAAACAGCGCACTGATCAAACACCGTTGAAAATCGCGTTGGGTGCGGAAAATGCGCCAAGCCCGGCCGTTTTCTGCGCATTTAAGCGTATAGCCAAGCATGCTGTTTCGCTATCGCAGAGTCATCCCGCTCCCCTCTGAATCCATACCAGAACATCAAAATGAAAGTATTCTCGAACAGCACGATTGGCTTTATCGCAGCATTGATTTTCACGCATGCTGCTCAGGCAGCGGATACGAATCCAATGAGTCTGCCAGTGAGTATTCAGGAAACTTCCACGCTCTTATCCGGTGCTGCATTGCCATCAGGATTACCTCCACAAATGAACACCGAGCAGTGGAAACGCTACGCCAACCAGGTGCGTTCAAACTGGAACCAGTACGTCACCAAAATCGCCAATCCCATGATGGGCTGGTCACAGAAAGAAGTGCCCGCCTTCCGAGAAACTGTTTTTTATCCCTTTTCCGGTCCCGATTTTTCTACTGTTTATCAGATGTATCCGAATGCACGGCGCTATGTCATGGTGGCCATGCAGCGTGCCTACCAGCCGATTGATCTGCGCACACTTGAGCCGATTGTGCTGGATCAGACCTTGAATGTACTGACTGCGGCGTGGGAAAACTACGGACGTGATGGATTTTTCGTCACCGAATATCTGGATCAGTATGTGTACCAGAACAAGGTGCGTATCGGCGCCAGCACGTTTCTTGCGACGACATTGCAGCTACAGCGTTTCGTGATCAACGACGTCGTTCCTGTCGACTGGAATGAGCAGGGCGAGATCATCGAATTACCAATCTCTACCAAAGAGTGGACATCGGTACGTTTCAAACTCACCAAGAATGGCCGGCCGGTAACGCTGGATTATCTGCGTATTGATTTGTCCAACAAAGGCTTCCAGGCATCGCCCAAAAATTACACCCTGATCAAGCAACTGGCTTCCAATCCGACCCTGTTCAAAGCCGCATCGCATCTTCCACAAAACAAGACTTTCTCGATGACGGCGGATGCCGTGATCAGCAATGCGCCCTTCATCGTTCAGGATGAAACCGGCATTCAATACACCAAACTGGATGCCGGCTTCAGCACCCAGCTCTACGGAAAATTCGAGCGCGCGCATCATGCCTTCAATGCGTATCAGCGGGATCTGGCAAAAGCCTTTGAAGATCGCAAAGATATCCGCCCGCTGAATTTCCGCATGGGGTATTACAAAGACGGTACCTACGCGGTCATTACGGCAACCCGCAAAAAATAAGGCTGGCCCGGTTTGGTTTCCTCCAATTACCTGCTCGCACTGCCGATACTGGTTGCGCTTTATCTGCTCAGTCAATCTCAGATCACACGCCTCTGCCTGTTGCTGCTGGGTGGTGTGATCACCTTGTGGTCGGACGGTTGGACCAACTTCCTGCTTATTCTGTTGCTGCTGGTTGTGACCTGGTGGGGCGCGGTTCTGATTCAGCGTTATTGCCCGGGTAACCGAAAAGCATTGGGATTATTGATAGCACTGGAAATCAGTCCGCTGCTGCTGCACAAATTTATCAAAGCGGGTTTGTGGGGGCTGGTGGATCCAGCCTGGCTGGAAGCGCAGGGCCTCACAGGGTGGTTGCCACCACTGGGCTTGTCGGTCATGACCTTTCAGGCAGTGAGCTACACGGTCGATCGCTACCGCCGCCAGTTGGATACCGGTGCCTGGCCGCACTATGCGGTGTACATGAGTTTTTTCCCGCACCTGGCTGCGGGACCGATTTTACGTGCATCGGATTTCGTCAATCAGCTTGTCAGCAGGCGTGATGTCAGCAGCGACGATATTCGTGAAGGCATGTGGCGCATCGTCCGTGGGCTGGTCAAGAAACTCATTTTGTCGGATGTGATCGCCAAAGCGGGTGTTGATCCGATATTCACGGATCCGGGTAGCTTCTCATCACTGGAAATTCAGATCGCACTGCTGGCCTACACCTTCCAGATCTATCTGGATTTTTCAGGTTACACCGACGTCGTCATTGGTTCTGCGCGCCTGCTGGGTCTGCGCCTGCCCGAGAATTTCAATCGTCCGTATCACGCTTCGTCAATTGCGGAATACTGGCGTCGCTGGCACATGAGCCTCTCTGCCTGGGTTACCCAATACGTGTACTACCCTCTGGGTGGCAGCAGGGTCGAGCGATGGAAAATTTATCGCAATGTGATGATCTCGATTTTGCTGCTGGCTGTATGGCATGGGGTCACACTCAATTTTTTGTTGTACGGTCTGCTGCATGGCACGGCAGTCTGCGTGAATCGCTGGTTGCGCTTTCAGAGCTGGTGGCAGTCATGGACAGTCACATATGAGAAGCGCATACAGATTGCCGGATGGTTGGCTACATTCAGTTTTGTCGTGGTTGCCCGTATCTTGTTCAAGACGCCAACGCTTGATGATGCCGCAGTTTTTACGGGCTATATGCTTGAATCCGAATTATCAGGCGCACCGCGCTTTGCAATCATGTTCTGGGTTTGTCTGATCGCGGGTATGTTGTCCTGCTTTGCACCTGTGTGGGTGACGGAAACGACGCGCACTGCGTTCAAGCGGCAGCATCCTTTCATTCAGGGCGTTATCTTTGGTGTGGTCTTGCTGACAGGTGCTTATCTGTCCGGCGGACAGGCGCTGAATTTCATTTACAGGAATTTCTGACGATGCTTGCAAATGACCGACTGACTCCCCCTGCGCATGTGCTCACCATACTGGCTGTGGCGCTGGCTACCGTGCTGCCCAGCTACTACATTGCTGACATGGCGTCATTTCGACCCACCCGCGCCTTGGGCCCCGTGTTCTGGCCGCGTTCCGACACCACCTCAGCACCGATACTTCAAGAGCCGGTTGCAGAAGAACCAAGCGCTGCAAGCACGGAGCCAACAGTGCAGACCACTGGTGAGCCGCCGCAAGGCAACGCTCCAAAGCGAGTCGACGCCAAAAAGGCAGCGGCAGCGACCGCCACCGTACCCGTCACGAAAAATTCCAGCGTTTCACATTTGTACGGCGAAGAGCATTTGAGCGAATTTTTCCGAGCGCTCAAAGAGCGCAAGCAGGGCCCTGTCAGAGTGCTTCACTACGGCGATTCGACACTCGCAGGTGATGGTATTGCCAAGACCGTACGTACGCGCATGCAGGCCAGGTTTGGCAATGGTGGTCCGGGATTTTTTGTCGCTGGTATGGACCCACGTTGGATGCGTCGCGATGACGTGCGTGTCGATCGAACTGGTGAATGGAATGTACAAACTATTCTTTTCGGTGGCAACAATGGACGTTACGGACTTGGTGGTGTTGTCGCAAAACCGAATGCAAAAAGTCAGATCATTATTTCATCTCCCCAGCCCAAGTTGTCTATGGGCGAGCATGTCGAGCTGTATGCGCAAAAATCCCGACGCGACGACAAGCCTGCATTCGAAGTCAATGGCAAGAAAATCGATTCGGTCAAACGTGTTGAGCATCAGACTTTCGATCAATGGGTGATCGAGAGTGCCGATCCCGTCACGCGTGTGAAGATCACGGTGGCCGAGCCCAATCTTGAAGTCTATGGTGCTGTCGTCGAGGCAGCCCACGGCATCACCTGGGAAACCACGGCGGTCGTCGGCATTGCCAGTGGTTCCATACGTCAGTTCGATCCGGCGCATCTTGCCCAGCAGACTGCCGTCCGCAATCCGGACTTGATCGTCATCATGTTGGGCGGGAATGAAACCAACCATGGCGGCTTGATGACACCCGAAGGACGTGTCTACAAAGAAGGCTTTGCTGCAGCGCTCAATGTATTGCGTCAGGGTGCCCCTAAAGCGGCTTGTCTGGTGATGAGTCCACTGGATCAGGGCGTGCTCAATGATGATGGTCGCATCACCTCGCGCCCGCTGATCGAGCGCATGGTGACGTATCAGCGTCAGGTCAGTCTGGATAACGGATGTGCGTTCTGGAATACCTGGCAGTTCATGGGCGGTCGGGATTCGTTCGCACGCTGGCTGTCGCAAGGGCTGGCCTGGACTGATCTGAATCATCTGACCGAAAAAGGATTACATCGTATCGGCAACGCCTTCTCCGATGCGCTATTGCAGAGCTATCTGCGTTTCGAGGCAGGCCAGTAATGACAAAAAAAACAGACTGTCGTTTGCTTCTGGTGCTGGCGCTGCTGCCAGCCGTCGTCGCATCCGCAGAGACAGCGCCGGTCGAGACCACATCGCAAGCTTTGCATCAGATATTTAGCGTCGCAGGCGGCAAAGACATGGAGGCGCTGAAGTGCACGACGCCGCAACGGAGAAAATCGCCAGAGCGTCGCCCCACGCCTTCGCAGGGCAATAATCAAAAACAAGATCCGGTACCTGCAGGCAGCGAAGAGGAAATCATCCCGCTGAGTGAAGAAGAGGAAGCGGCGATGCTTAAAAAGGCGCTTGCGCCACCCAGTGCCGAAGAACTGCGTCGTAATATGCCGAAATCGGAGTGGATAAAAAAATTCCACGCTACATTGTCTGGCGCGTCGCATCAGCGTGTCGTGCGCGTCGGTATTTGGGGCGGCAGTCACATGGCAGCCGAATTTTTCACTGCGGATGTCCGACAGGCGCTGCAGGACCGCTATGGCGTTGGTGGCGCCGGTCATATCAATCTGCTGTATGGTCGTCCGGGGTTGAATCTACCTATTCGCGCTTTTTGTCGAACCGGTGAATGGCGCGAGGAACTGCCGCCGAGAACGGCCGGCTCGCCAAAGATTATCTCTGGTCTGGGCTTGTATGCGATGACAGCCCATACACCGCATGCAGCTCTCGAAATTGATGTGCGGTCCACGCATGCCAAATACCGTGCCCATCACTTGGCTTTGCATTTCCTGCGGCAACCCGAAGGTGGTACCTTCGACGTGATTGTCGATGGTGAAAAACTCGGAACGCTCGACACCCAGGGCTCTCATGCGATCGGCGTGGTCGAGATCAAGGCCGCAATGCCAATCTCTCTTATCGAGCTGCGTATGAATGAAACAAAGACAGTGACGCTGCTTGGTCTGTTCGCAGAAGATCATCAGGGTGCAGTGCTGGATAATTTTGGTATTGCGGGTGCTGCCGGTAATTACTGGCGGGGGGTCGAGCCCGAGTTGTTCAAGGCGGCGGTATCCGAGCGTCCTTATGATGCGGTAGTACTCGCCTACGGTACCAATGATGTCACTGGCAAAAGCTGGAATCCGGAGCGTTATCGCCAGGATTATCGTCAGACGCTGATCACCATGCGTGCCACATTGCCGCAAGCTGCGTGCGTTCTGATCACGCCCGGAGATCGGGTGACCCGGTTTTACGTCAAAAAGATCGTCAAGGTCTCAGCCGGCAAACGCAAGACCGTCAACAAGACGCAGGTCACTACCCATTACGATCTGCAGACTTTTCCTCAGCGGCACGCTCAGGCAGCAGCAATTCAGCGGGAACTTGGCGACGAATATCAATGCATGGTGTGGGATATGTCGGTCGTGATGCGCGAGATGGGTGGTGCTTATGCCTTGATGAAGCGATCGCCACCCTGGATGGCCAATGACCTGATACATCTCACGCCTGCGGGCTATCGCGAAATGGCCAGACGTTTCGTCGCGTGGCTGGAACTTTCCAGTGCCAAATCGCAGTAGGCGGTGCAAAAGCCCTGCGCGGCAGACGCCATGTATGATCGCGCTATATGGGCCGTAAAGTCTGCCAGCGAATCAGAACTTCATGATCTGAGGTGAGAAATTGAGCGTTAGTCAGCCAGATGTCGATCGTATGAAATCACTATCCATGCGTCGTCTTGCCGAACTTTTTTTCTTTGTCCTGTTTATGAGCCAGCAAACCGGGATCGCTGCTCCCTTGTCCGACAACCTCAAAGAGCAATCCTTTGTGACGTCCGACCGGGTTCGTCTCACCTATGTCACCGGTGGGTCGGGTGATATCGACCTGATTTTCATTCCTGGTTGGCTGATGCCGGCCCAGATTTTTCAGCCTCAGCTGGAGCATTTCTCGAAAAAATACCGGGTGCATTCGCTCAATCCCAGATCACAGGGCACATCAGATATTTACCGTGGGCCGCGTCTGGCAGAACTGCGCGCCCGCGATATCAAGGAATTCATCGCACACCTGAAATCCAAACGATTCGTTTTGCTGGGCTGGTCCCTGGGGGTAATGGAATCACTGGATTACCTCACGCGCTACGGACAAAATGGACTGATGGCACTGGTGTTGATTGATAACTCGATAGGCGAGGGGGAGCCGCCCAAGGCTCGCCGCAACAAGCGATCAAAAATGACGCAAGCGCAATTTACCAATTACATCAAGGAATTCTCGCGCGCGATATTTAAAACCACGCCTGATGCGGATCTCATTGAGACAGTCGAGAAATCCGGTCTGCGGCTGGCAAAAAATCCATCGGATGCCTTTGATGTACTGACCAAGCCCTATGAGCGTGAGTACTATCGCGATGCTGTCTACGCCACGAATCGACCGATTTTATATGCCATTACACCGCGATACATCGAGCAATCGCAGCTGTTTGTGGACAAGCATCCTCAAGGGCAAACGAGGATCTATAACGATGCCGGTCACGCCTTGTTTGTGGATGCAGCCGATGAATTCAATCGCGATCTTGAAGACTTTCTGACGACCAGTGAGGAAGCCGAGAAAATCAGCGAAGACTGAGATATCTCGCCCATCCAACGCCACATTGCCATCTCCATGGAAGCCCCGATTAAAAATAGCCGGAAGCCTTTACACGGAAATTAATCGCGACTAGCCCTTGATTTTGCCGGGCCCTGCGTCGCACGACTGGACTGGCTAGCCATAAAACGTGGATTTGTTGAGCCTCTCCCCGTATCAAGCGGCATTGGATTTTAACTTTTTTGCAATGATGCTTTTGGAGAGTATCCGCATTGCCGGATGACTGGCATTTTTTCAGATTTTCCCCTTGCTGGACTTCTTAAACTACCGTAATTTCGCATTGGAGGCCGAGCGAGCCATCAAAGCGGGCAAGCCGTGCCAGTTGCTGGAGGAGACTCATAATGAAAAAAATAATTTACCTTTGGTGGTGCCTGCTCGCTCTCGGCAATCATGCGAATGCACTGGCCTTCAGCGATCTTCCGGCTTTCGAGGTGAGTGATGACACACCCGTCATCTTCAGCGACAAGCGCGACGTTCGTGTATTGGACGATGCAGGTGGTCAGCAAGATATCGCCCAGATCATCGCCTCATCAGCGGCTTTCAAGCGACCTGCGGAAATTCAGCAAATCCAATCGGGTCGTCACTATTGGGTAGCGCAGAAATTCAGCAGCCGTCTGCCAGAAGACATCGTTCTGAGGATCGACCCCTCGGGCTGGGGAAGCATTCATAGTCACGTCATACGTGCCAATGGCCAAGTCGAATCTTTGAAAACGTCCGGTGTTTTTTATGCCAGTTATAACCGGCTCGTCGATATCAATCCCTTTGCTTCAGGATCGAGAAAGACCGAGAGCCAATTCACGCGCTTTTCTCTGCATCCTGGTGAAGAGGTACTGGTCCTCACGCAGGTGCAAGCAAATAGCAATCTTCCTCCGAGGAGCTTCAGCCTCACCTTTTATGATGAACTGAAATTTTCCGAAGCAAGGCGCTTCGGTCTTTATCTTGAGGGTGCGCTGCTGGGTGTCTTGTTTGCACTGGCTGTGTTTGGGTCATTTTCAGCAGCGAAAAACAAGGATGGTGCAAGCTTTGCCTACAGCATCTGGATTGTGGTGGCTTTCTGCCAGATCTTGAGCAATTCCATGCCTGAGGGGGCACGCCTGTCCGAATTCGTGTTTGATGTCGAGGGCATCAATTATGGACATCAGAGTATCTACTGGCCCTTGTTTGTCAGCTTTGGCTATCTGCAAGCCATTTGTTACGCATTTTTTGCGGCATCGTTTCTCAATGTTCGCGAGCATTTCCCGATGGTCCACAAGGCGGTTTATCTGTATGTCGCCATCTATGCAGGACATTATCTTTTTACGTCATTTGTGCCCCATGAAGTACCTGTAAAAATCCTCTGGCTGCCGCTCGGCGTGATTACTTTGATGCTGTTGATTTCTTTCTATACGATTGCATTCATTCGTTATCGTCAGGGCTTGAATATTGCCAAATTTTTTATGTTTGCAATCGTGCCGTATTTGACATTTCGCTCGATTTTCATTCTTGGACTTGCCGGTGTACCTTCACCTTTCTCATTACTCGAGCCTTCAGGTTTCGGGCTGCTGATGCAGAATTCCAATACGGCTCAGGCGATCGGCTTGTGCTGTGAGGCGCTGATCATGGCACTGGCTGTGGTGAGTCGTACTCGCTGGCTGCAGGAAGAGCTGGCCATCAATTTGAAGGCGCAACAGGAATTGGTGGAGGGACAGAATCGCGTACTCGAAGCAACGGTTGCCGAGCGCACTGCAGAGCTCGCTACCCAGCATAAAGAGCTTGATGAGGCCCATCAGATGCTGGTGGGCTCGGTCAATTATGCAAGCCGTCTTCAGCGCGGACAATTACCGCGTGCCTTGCGACTTGAGGGAAGGTTTGCTTCTTTCGATGTCATCTGGGAGCCGCGAGATACCATCGGAGGTGATTTATGGTGGGTCTCTTCATCGAAGCATGAAGGGCCTTTTGTATTGGCTGTGGCTGACTGTACTGGGCATGGTGTGCCGGGCGCGATGCTGTCGCTACTGGTAAGTAATTCGTTCGAGCGTATTTACGCAACCGATACAGATCACGATCCGGTCGCAGCATTGCAACTACTCGATCATTACGTACGTACCGGTTTGAATCA
>JACCDM011680294.1_pt1 | contig 20897 bp, 48 predicted proteins | sample 7445851 | NCBI WGS metagenome assembly JACCDM01 (sample SAMN15323438, study PRJNA562643) | freshwater metagenome | isolation source: river surface water | place: USA:Blue River Watershed | collected 2017-08-16
GGCTATCGAGTGCTATATCGCCCCACCCATCCTAATTGCGGCAAAAACGGGACTATCTTTGAGCATGTTCTCGTGATGTCTCAAATGCTTGGACGACCATTAAAAGCCGGTGAAAACGTCCACCACAAAAATGGCTTTCGGGCGGACAATCGACCCGAAAACCTTGAATTGTGGACTACGCAACAGCCAGCAGGTCAGCGGATTGAAGACATTCTTGCTTGGTGTAAAGCCTACATCGCTGAATACGAGCCAGTGGCATCAATAATCGGAAGGTAGCAGTATCGTTGTACTTTCGCGATTCCATTCCGTGATGATCCAAACCTTGCCATCGCCGACATTGTAGGACGAGAAAATGCGGCCAGCATCTTCGCCCTTGCCAAGCGATTCATCGTTTGTGCGCTTGTCCTCATTGCTCATCTCGCCCCAGTCGCCGCTCTGATGTCGTCCCAGTAGCTTTTGCGACAGTGCTGCGCCAGCATTGGCAGCATCGTTTTCAGCAAGAAAATCAATTGCTGCAGGCGTCGAAACGATTTGTCCCAGCGGAAACTTCGGAGTCGGTGTGAAGTCCGTGACTTTCGTGGTGGTTGCTTTCATACTAGACCAGACTTTCTATTTGCGCCGGTGAAATTAGCGAAGTATTTGCCGCAAGCGATCGCGTAATTCGGCAACGGTAGGCGTTGGCAGCGGTTGCGACATAACGTGCCGCGCCAATTGAAATGTGCTCATTTGCGAAACGGCTTGACGTTCTCGAATGATTTCGATTGCATTGGCGACAGTAATCTCTTTTTTCATACTAGATGCTCCAGCCTATTTTGTCCCGTGGAAATTACGATCCAACTGCCATATAGTAGCCTTGCGCGGTGACGCGAGTCTTGCCGTTAGGAAGCGCAGTAAAACGCGGCACCGACCCCGTGAAGTAGATTACAGCGTCGAAAATCTTCTTTTCGACTTCATCATCAGGGGTGTCGATGATCTTGTCGATGGGATTTTTCCAATTTTCCGCATCTTCGACCATCTCAAAATGCTTGGTGTGCGTTTCAAGTTCCTGCTCGTAAGCTGACTTTTTCATAGTCTACGATCCATCCCATTTTGCCCCGTGGAAAATAGTCCAACACCCATCCTAGTGCATTTCCACGGGCGACATTTCTTCGCGCAGAAAAGTATGAAAAAGCAATACTACAATCAGAGTAGAATGCGAGCTGTCCACCATAGCGGTGTAAAGGCATTCGACAACTACATCGTTTCCATTGCACCGGGCAATTCAATCGGTGGTGGGTTGTATGGCAAGTCGATTCGCCCCTACTATGGCGCACTCGACGGCCTCAACCACCCAACGCCTAACGGCGACATGCAACGGTATGACATCAATCATTACCCAATTGCACTGCCAGAAAACGTGCTGAATGTCATTCGACGCGAAGGACTCCGCGAAGGACTCTACGTCTATACGCTCTATCACGAGCGCAATGGACACCGAACCTATCACGGCTTCATCGTCACACGCGCCAAGGACAATCAAATTATTGATGTTATTGTCACTGGGCCGACGTATAAGAGCCACATCGTACTGGGCTATGCGAAGGAGTATCTTTCCGAGCCTACAATCCCACCAGCGTCTGCAGCCGATGTTATCACGGCCAATGCGGGGTTGGAGCCAGGGCCACCAAGCTATCAGCCTTCCGAATGTATCAATGCCCCTTTCGCTTGAAAGGGGCTGGGGGATTGAACTACACCCATCCTAGAATATTAGATATGGACTAGGGAACGGACTTCAACAGGGGCCAACCTGTTTTGCATCCGTTTTGGCCCTAATAGCCGAAACATCTCGGGGCTTTGTGCCCGTCAATGTCTCGACTATCGTCCCTATTCCTAGATCATTTCGCTTGAGGGTATTTCTCCAGTGCCCAGAGAGTCCCAGCAAGGAAGGCTCGCATCTCGCGCGGACTCATTCGACCCGCGCCGCAGAATGTATTTCCGATCAGACTTGTCGAACCACCGCGCTCAGTGAGTTCTGTCAGATCATACCCGCCATAATTGGCGTTATGATCTAACGTCAGTGCCCCAAGATTTGGCTCGCCGCCAGTGTATTGCTCCGTTGGTCGCCCCGTCTTTTCGGTGATCAGGGCGACCATCTTTTCGAGAGTTTCGCGTTTGATTCGGTTGCTCATACCATTACCAGAGACTTTTCTTGCCGGTGGATTGGCAGCGGCTTGCGCTTGGTCCGTAGCGGCTTCATCAGATAGCGAACCGCATCATCGACAAATGGCTTGGCTTCAGCGATCAATTCATCGCGAAGATTTGCAATGCCAGAGTTTTGCTCATAGAGCTTTACATAACTACTGACGTAGCTATTGATTGATGCTTTTACTGCCGGTGATTCCATTCCAAGATGCTGCATCATTTTCTGCGCTGTCAAATCCGCAACAAGTTCTTCAGTAACTTGCGCAGGCCCATAATTGTGGGAATGTCGCAGAGTATAACGATTCAGCCTATGAGATGCGCCAGTGGCGTGGGCAATCTCGTGGAGAAGGAATCGCGCTTGAGACTCTTCATCCGTCATCTTGCGTAGCAGTGCCGACGTTGCATCATTGTTCATCTCAACGTCAAGACGCCAAGATTTCGGATGCGCGATCGAAATTGTTTCGGTCTTTTTCTTTTGATCCCAGAGATACTCTGACATCTTCCCTTGAGTCCACCAGTGAAAGCGAACAGTGGGGAACAGCGCAACGATAGGCTGCAGATTTGTCGGAATGGGCATCGCGTCGATTTCGCACGCTGTCCCTTTCCAGAGCTTTTCTCGCTCTACTGCGGCTCGCAGCTCGCGATCAGTGCGAGTGAGCCTTGTCAGCAAATCGACAATCGACGGTTCGCGTTGAAAGGTGTTCATATAATCCGATCCTTCCGATTATGCCGGTGATTTCGCTACCGTTCTGCACCATTCTGCAACTGTCCAACTCACGTCACCCGCTTTGTAGGCGTCGGTCGTTTGCCCTTTGACATACTTTTCTTCTGGGACAACATAGCAGCGATTGTTATCCAACAGTGCGAGGGCTACAACTCTGTAGATGCCGCTATGTGGCTTAGGCAATTCAACTGCTTCTCCGACGTATCGGCCATAATGGGTGGTGCGTTTTGGCATATTGAATTGTTATCCAGAATGTCCCAGTGTTATGAGACGCTTTTCCAAGAAATCGCGGCAATTTGATGCCAAGGGAACGTGTCGAAGTTATGCAATGCTTTTTCGCTTGTCAATGCTTTGCGAACTGTCAGCATCGCGTTTGCAGTCTGCGCATCGAGCAAAAGCGGCTTTTCAAGCAACGATTGAGGCTCTACCCACCGCTCTTCGTCTTCTGTGGGCAATTGAATGTCAGACAAGCCGACGACATTCAACCGCTTTCCCTTCGCTTGTTCAACATAAAGGGCGCGACCAGTGACAACGTGCTCTAGGATTTCGAGTCGGCTGGCGGCGGTCGTGATTCCGTTTTCGTTGAGTTTCATGTTATTGCGCCACAATGTTAAGGACCAGTGGAACTACGAACTTGCCAACCAAAAAGAAATAGCAAAACGTAGCAAGAGATTCCACAATGATTTGTTTCATATTTCATTCTCGCGCGAAAAATGCCCGGTGGAATTACTTATTGCGCCAAAACGAATAAGCGAATCCAATCACGAAGAAAAAACCAAAGATATGCCAGATTCCCATAACCAATTTTAGAGCGTCATTTGCCGGTGTAATACTGAACTACACCCATCCTAGATTCGTGCCTGTTTGCGGCTCGAAAGCCGCAAGGGATTAGCATTCTTCCCCTTCGTCGTCGTCGCCTTCAAAACCGTCATAGGACGTTGCGAAGATCGTTTCTTCGCCGGGGACATACTTGGCGACGAGGGCCGCGATTCGCTTGCCGCTACCGAGGGCAGCGTCAAGTTCTTCAACAGTTGCGCCAGCTTTAATAGCGCGCTGCAATGCCGCATAATGCTGCGGCGAGTCGAGGCCAAAATCAACAACGGCAGCAGGGCGCGGCCAAATGTCGAGCATAAGGGAATCGTAGCAGTTCTGGGCGACAGGGCGAACGACAGCGTTTGGGTTGTTCATACGAAAGAATCCCTACAGTTGGCGCAAGTGGAAATGCTTTAGGATGGGTGTAGACAAATAAAAGGTAAAGGGCCGAAGCCCAGAATGATTTCCTAGTCGCCCATAAAGATTTGCCAAATCGGTTCGATACGCGTGACGATCGGCCCCAGACCGATACCGTGAACCGAATACGACAGTGCATCCCAAACGCACATCGGCATATAATGCGCCATTTCGGCCTTATGTTCGGCCATAAACGAACCAACCAAACAGATGATTGCTCCGATCAAAATGGCGGCAAAATGCCGACGCGTCTTCTTATGCAAGAGACGATTGAGAAGCGGCAAGTGCAAATGGTCAAGCGCGCTGCGCTCAAGGTTCAAAAGAAAAGTAAACAACCGATTCGATCGAATGGTAGCGAGCATTGCAGACTCCTAGAAAAGAGGGGATTTTGCGACTCGATACAGACTGCACTTTGCCCCCAGTGTAAATCGCGTCATTCTGTCTTAGAATAGGATGGGTGTAGTAATATGACAAAAGCGGCGGCCCGTCGCGGGGCCGTCGCTCTTCTCGCCATCCTACGCCATTATCCGCCTTGCCATCGGCAGTCCTTCAATGAAGAGGACGCCAAGCGGTGTCTCTGTTCCGTCTGGGCCTACCCAAATCAACAGTGGTGTTTCACCTTCGCGGATTTGTACGGTGCCGTTGCCATATCCGACAACATTGAACTTATGCCGTCCAATCTTTTCAATTTCCGCAAGTGCCGCTGCATCAACGCCGCCGAACATTCCAACGGATTGCCATCGGATTAGAGCCGCGACTTGCCGTATCGTGCAGGTGACCGTTTTGAAACTCTCCAATCCGAAGCCATCGAAGTGGGTAATGTCTTCCAAGTGATTGCCTTCATCGTCGATAAAACGGACGGAAGTGTCGAGGGCAATCGCGACGGCGGCATCGAATTGGGTCTTATTCATACGGTTGAACTCTCTTCGTTTGCGCCAGTGTAAACCAGTTCTACATCATCGCCGCAATGAACGACTTTGCGCTTTGCCGTAGGCAATTTCTTCGCAGCCCAAATCTCATCGGGCGCATCTTCATTGCCAATTACGATCAGACCGCGAACGACATTTGGTGTAAGGTCTTCGCGCTTGACGTGCGTTTCCAATGCCCATTTAATGTCGTCTTCCGTATCCAACAGTGCAAACTTGCGACCGTTGCCTTCGACTTTATCTGCCTTTTTTGTCGTGCCGAGAGGAAAAATGGCAGGCGTATTGACCGCCGCAGCAAGCGTTCTGCGCTCTAGGACAATTTCATCGACCTTGACAACCGCATCCTCCATTTCGAGATTTAGCAAGCTCCCGACATAGTTGACAGCGGCCATAGGGTCATTCGCATTGAGAAATTCGATTACATTGTTCTTTTGAGCGTCTGTCATAGTCGAGTCCAGTCTTCATTTCCGCCCGTGGGAATTAGGCGCAATCCAACCACCGGGGAGAATGCCCTACATGCTAGACTGTCTTAACAAAGGAGCAATAATGCCAGATGCAAATGGAGCGGTTGCTGATCCGCCTACGATTCGAATGGCGCAATACTCGAAACACAAGGCCGTCGTGCGATACAGAGCCACCGACGCCAAGGCACCCATCAGCGATGTCTACGTCGGTTTCGCACTGGGAGATGGCACCGTCGAAGGGATGCCGAAGCAGATTCTTGTCACTGTTCAACCAGCCTAACGCGCTGACATATCGTTATGCCGAGGGCCCTGTCGCCCAAAAGCCTATGACGATGTGTTATACGGAGAGTCGGTGCCGGAGTCGAGTCCAGAAATGGATGTAGATGCACCGACTCTCTCGCGCTCACGCCTGTCCAAATAGGCGGTTAAGGGAAAATCCCAACTTGGCAAGCCGCGTCAAAAGACGCAGCAAAAAACGGAAGTCCCAACCGCTCTAGTAATCCGGCTTGCCGGCTATGGCGGCGGACTTCCGACTCTGGCTCAGCACCCATCCTAAACCCTTCGCACCGGCGCGAACTACTGGGACGCTACGCTATGGCAACTATCGCAAACGGAACATTCACGTTGATTTGGCCTGATGGCGACCGTCACAAGACGTTCAAAATCAAGACCCAAAAGGCTGATTCCAAGTTTATGCCTGGCAAGCGGCTCATCTCACTGATGACAGGTCGCGACAACGAATCGGACTACACGACTTTCGGTGAAGCAACCGATAGCGGCCTCAACATTTGGCACTCGGTGTTGAATGGCACCAGCAAGAACGCCTACGTCATGAACGACGGCAAACTGCCAATCTGGCTGCAAGTCCTTTGGGACATTGCCACGAATGGCGATCAATCGCGCTACTTCCAAAAGGGGATGCGCCTTGAGGCGAGCGAGACCTGTATCGTCTGCAATCGCAAGTTGACAAATCCGGAAAGCATCCGCACAAAAGTGGGGCCAGAATGCGCGGCTAGGCGTCGGATTGGCGGCGGTCATTTTCTGCCGCAGATTTAAGAGCTTCCACTTTAAGTCCGGGCCGTCCAGTCTTCCAAGGAAACGGATCAATAGTTCCAGATGTAAGCACTGGCGGTTTTTTCAAATACTCAATTGCACATAACAACAAATCAATTGAGTTTTTGAATTGTCCGATACCTGGATTGCAGTTTTTACACAACAAGCCTCGAATGTTGTTTGTATCATGACAATGATCTAAGTGAAGTGTTCCTACTTCACTTTCAGGTTTTTTGCAGATGTCACACGTTTTAGGATGGGTGGTAATGTATTCTACAAGTAGAGCAGGATCAACTTTCCACTTCCGAGCATTCTTTCGGTACATGTGAATCTTATTCATTGATCTGTTTTTTCTTCCCCATTCTCTTCTTCTTGCATAGTGCTTTTCAGGATCGGCCTGGCGACGTTCTCTCATTATTTTAGCTTCGCATTGCCGACAGCTAGAACGTACAGCCAACTTGCCGTGTTTAATCCTATGACCAAATTTCTCTACAGATAACGTCTGGTCGCATTTCTTACAGTGTTTAGTGTCCATAACACAAACACTTCGACCAAAATTGGCCCAGACCTTTAAGGTGTAGTTTTATTTGCTAGATTACTATGCAATGACTATTCAAGATTTAGAAGACATTTTTGCTAAACAGGGCTCTCGTTTTCAAAATGAGGGCAATTCCGCTCTGGAAATTATATCTAAAATGGCCGGTGCATCTTGGATGACCGGCGAATCTCTGTTTGATTTTATTAAACAGCAACAAAAGGAAATTGAAGCTCTTCAATTATCCGTAATGAAGCTGGAAAGCAGAGTGATGAAATTGGAGAACAATCCCTAACATTAGTCTTCGCTTTCGTAGAGGCTTTCGACGGCATCTTCATCTGCGCCAGCATTTTCGAGTGTTTCTTGCGCTTTGTTTGTGACCCAGGCGTGTTGTGCAGGTGTGAGCAGTTCAGGTGGAAAGATCATTCCATCTGATTGACGGATGTAGAGGTCTTCTATTTCCCACAGATAGTGGAAGCTACCAGTGTCTGGGCTTGATCGATGTCCTTTACCGTCTAATTCGCAGGTAAGAGGGATATCTCGATTAAGGCCATCTTTGATAGTGAAATTAAACTCTACGTGTAGTTCCATCAATTTTTCATTTCTGCCAGTTCTTCAGCCGTGGGATTAGTCACGACTGGTGTTTTGATTTTGTTAATAGCTTTGTCAACCCAAATCGGGACAGACGATCCCGGTGGATTGGAACGAATCCATTCATGTGCTCGTTTTTCGAGTTCTTCTGGAGTAAATACTTTACAAGTTTTGCAGTTTGTCAATTTAATTCTCCGAAAAATGGAAAGTTTGCTCTAGGCGTATGGTTCTTGCGCCCGCCCCATTCCAACCGCAGCACCCTCGCTGACGCTCTGGAATGGCACTCATCGTCGAGTCCAGCATAATCTGGCCACCACGCTTATAGTTTTCCTTGCGCCGTTTTTAGACGGTAGAGCAAACTTTCCGACTCAAACGATCAGATCATTTTGCCGGTGAAAGTTCAAAATCGTTTAACCAAAGTTCGCCAGCTTTGTTGCGATGATTCGCCAGTTCGCCAGGCGCGTCTGTTTCGCATTGAAAGACGATACCATTCAAACGTACAACGATACCAGCAGTGGGTTTTTCGCCGTTAATGTTGATAATCACCTTGTCGTCTTTAGATGGACGATAAACAACTCCACCCGACAGTTTTACCGCTAACTCTCTTTCTCGCTCAAGTTGCCGTTTATGATCTTCGAGGGCGCGAAGTTGAGCGTTTATTTTGTCAAGATTTGTCATAACATTGACCCCAGGCGTTTGTGCCGGTGATTAGAGACGACTTAAATTTCCAGCACCCCAGCTTGCATCTTGTTTGCGATAACGCCGTCCGAGTTTATCGACGCGGCAAAAGTCGCTTGGATTGGTCCCAGATTGGATCGTAGGATTGGCTTTCCAAGCGGCTTGTGGCGTTTTATAGCCAATGCGCCCGTGAAGGTTATACATTTCGGAGTAATGCTCAAACTGCGAAGCCGAATCGTAGGCCGCTCGCAGTTTGCGCTGTTCGCCGAATTTGTCCCCAGACAGTAATGTAACTCGTTTGAATCTCATACTGTTATTTCTTGCGCTTTGCCGCCGGTGCATTTCGCTGTTCCGTACTCTTGAGGGCGCGAATGTCATACACTACCGCGTCAAAATCAGAAATCACGTTACGGTGAAGCCCTACATTGTTGACGGCCATCTCAAGTGCGGCATCCCAAGCGGCTTCAGCAAGTTGCGCTGAAGCCGCTGATACCATCGGGTGATTTGACAGAAAATTGTTGACGAATGGGTTGTTTCGCTTTTTCATTAAATAACACCAGCGATCTTCATCCCCAGTGGAGTGAGATACCAATTCTTGTTTTCGCCCTTAAACCAATACTTGCCAACCATTTTCTTGTTGCTTGACCGATTGGAGAAGTAGGACGACGCATAGGAATAGGCCGCAGAACGCCCATTGCGCTTGGCGATAGCGGATCGGCAAGCAAAACCGCTTGCGCCATCTTCGCCGCCAGCCGCAATTGTTTTGCAGATCAATTCGACGTTGCTGCCGCGCTTGGCATACGGTTTGCCGATTCTCGCCGTAGCGTAGTGCTCTATGCTATAGAGCATCATTCGACGTTCTTCTGCGCCGACATAGTTATCAGCGATAAAGCCCACCAACTGAATCTTGCCATCTTCAGTCTTCCAAAGGAGAGAGCGAAGATAGGTGCTTTTTTTCGTTTCTTGGCTGTAGCCGACGTATTTGCCGCGCATGTTATTGGAAACTCGCGAGCGGATACATACGTCGTTGACTTCGTACAGTGGCTTTTCAAAGGTGTGCTTTGTAGCTTCCTTGCCGCGATAGACCATTGTTTCGGTTTTCATAACCTATTCCTATTTCTTTTCGCGCCGGTGAAATTAGCGATCGACTTCTTCAATCACGTAGTCATAAGTCACGCCATCAGCCGTGATTGTTGGTTCTCGCCATTTGATGAAAAACTGGACTTTGCCAGCAGGGCTCTCGAAATTGATCGTTTCACCCACAGTGAATGGAAAAGATGTTTCAATCTCTAATTTGAGCACGCCGCCGACATAAAAACGATTGTTGATTGGCATAACCTATTCCTATTTCTTTCGCGCCGGTGATTACAACTAGGATGGGTGTTGTAGCCAATCGCCGACCACCCTAACCCCTCCGCTTGGGGTATCGGGTGATCGGTTTTGGGTAATCGTATCAGAACAATAAGGCTTCAGCCGCTTGTTCTGCCGGTGCTTCTTCAGCTACGACTTCCGTGATTTGGAGTCGCGGAGTAACAACGCCGCGTCGAAACTGTCGCGGCAACTTGGCAATCAAACGCTGTTCGACGAGGGCCAGTGCCGCATCGACCATTGGGATTGCTTCTTTGATTGCATCTCCGCTCTTTCCGCCGGTGTTTTCCAATTGGTCATACAAGGCGTCTGCAATCGACGCTAAGGCGGCTTCAGACGTATGTAGGCCCGCATAGACTACGAACGCCGCCAACGCTTGCTTCAGCGGAATAGAGACGGTTGGCGCGACATCGAAGTCATCTCCGACTTTGAGCGTACCCTTGACGTTGACAGTGAAATCGACGTTATGAACGCCGACGCCTAATTGATCGCGAGCGGCATCAATGGCGGCTTTATTGAGAGCTTTCGACAGAGCGATTTTTTGTGTTGGGTTCATACGATTTGCTGGGGGTCTATTTCCCCGGTGTATTTCTTCGCGCAGAATAAGAATCACCCATCCTATATTCGTGCCTGTCTACGAAACTGCCTACGGTTTTTAAGGCCGTAGGCAATTCCGTATGAAACACCGATCATTTAAGCAAACTGTTGCTCAATTTCTTGAATGCGCCTTGTAACTTCGATCATATCCGCCCAAGCAGGCCGCACTCGTTTGATAAAATAGACGTACTGTGGCGGAACATCAGGCGCGTCCAGTGTCTTTCCAGCGTACTTACCAGCCTTCATTGGCTTGTATTTTGGCTGTTCTGCTTGTTTAACGGCTTCGACAGCTCCGCCAGTGATCCGTGCCCATCGGAGAAACTGCCCTTGACTGCCCCAAACGCGACCATATACGCGGATTTGTTGCGGCATAGTCGCCAAGGCTTCAAGCGCAGAGACTGGAAAATCGCCGCAGATAACGCCTTTTAAGCCGACTTTTGCCCAAGCATTAAGCCAAAGTTGCTGATTTGCGATCAGATCATTGGCCGCGCTTTTGGACGTTTGCCAAGGGATAGGCCGATGGTTTGGATCATCCGCGTAGATCATTTCTCCCAAAGTGTTTTGGAGAGATTGAAGTTGGTCGAGATTGACCGTCGTGACCATAATGGTAGAGAATAAAAAGCGTGTTTGCATACCGTTGATTGGCTTCAAAAACCCCAGTGGAAACAAAGCCGCCCCCAGAACGTTCTGGGGGCGGCTTGTATGCTTATCACCAAATTTCTAACCTTAATTCCTCAATTCTCAAATTATTGAAAAGTTAGGTAACTAACCAAATGCTTCGTACCGACCGAACATTGCCCAGTCGTGGCATTTGTTGTGAGAATAGATTTCTCTATTATCAACAGTCCATAACCTTTTTTCCGCGCGATAATTAAGCTGCAGAAGAATAGGCAGTAGGACAAAAAAGAGAAGTAAAGGCATTAATCTCCTTGCTGTGCGAGCTTGCCGGTGAATTCCTTGACGATTTCGCCATTCTCCATCAAGGTGACATTTTCGCCACCTGCTCGACCGACACCAGATTCCGATTGTTCTTTGTATTCCTCGAAATGGTTGAGTGCGTCAGTCTTATTGTTGCCGTGGTAGACGATTCCGATGTTGCCGACAATTACTTGGTATCTCATACTTCACTCGGTGTTGGCTATGCGCCAGTGATTTCAAGCGGTGTTGCGACAGATCATTCTAGTCGCTGTTTTTGTCTTCATTGCGCTTCCAAGCAAATCAATAGCCACCCGAACCGCTTCATCAGGCGTCATAAAAATGACTTCGCTTGAATTGAGTGCGCCCTTACGGTCCAAGCGACTCAAATAGACCGCTTCATCTTGACCGTGACCAGCAGGGCCAGACAAAACGCTCAACGTATTCATACTTTGCGAAAACGACAGTGGAACCTTCGCCGCTTCGTGGCTGATTGTGACGTGCAGTTCGAGCGCATCGGCTTTATTGTCAACCGATGCAATGTCGAGCGAAATCGGCTCGCTGCCATTGATGCGGACGACAATTGGCTTGTCGCGGTCGATTGAATGACTCGCGAGGGCATCCGATAGGGTTGCTTTAGTTTGGAGCATACTAACTCAATTCGGTGTAAGAGGCCAGTGGATTACAAACCTTGACGCTTATTGTGCGCCTTCTCTTCCGCTTCCAATTTGGCGAATGCTTCAAGTTCCGCCAAGGGAATAGGCTCAAGATTGACAGAAATCACGAAGAATCTGACAAAATGTTTGTCTCGCAATTTGCGTGCGTGGGTAAGACCGCGAGTGGCCGATTTAAACTTCTTGCCGTTAATGTCAAAGGTGAGTTTCATACCCTAAACCAATTCGGTGTTAGTCCCCGGTGGTTTGAATTAGGATGGGTGTAGCGGAAAGCAAACCCCTACGGCGTGTGCTTGCGCCGTAGGGTAAAGCTGCACTTGCTTTGCATCGTGATATCAGTGGATCAGGGAGGAATCGAACCATCCGAACCCCAGCTTGTTCCCTTTTGGGTACTAGGCCGAGTGCGTTTCCAACTGCTACTGATCCGTGGCGAGTGTAAAGACCATCTATACTACACCGACACAAAATGCGTCGGGTGGGAATTGAACCCATTTTCTCGCTTTTATGGTGGGAGTCTAATACATACTCAAAGTCCACTTTTCTTGCCGTTTTTTGCTTTTCGGCTTGCTACTAAGCATAGTCAGGCGTAGGCGGCATCTTTCAATATTAGACCCCCGTCAAATGGGCCAGTGAGGACATTATCCTCTAAACTTTCCACCAGTATGGCCATCGCTCTGTTTAGAAGCAACAGTCATCTGGGACAAGCTGGCCCGGAGGCGAGGACGAAATCGCAATCCGACTTCCAACGTACTTTCGTACAGGTCTATCAGGATATCGTTAGATCGTCCTTCGCTTTCATTTTGCCGACGATTTTTCGCCGGTGGCAAGTAGCTCTTTTACGTGCCCGAGCAAATCAGTCAACATAGATTTGTCTTCTGGTTGAAACGCATGCGGCTTTATGTCGATAGCCGTAAGCGTTCGCTCGATTGCGCCCGTAAAGTCTTTCAGAAACGCCTTGTCATTGGCAGCATCAATGTTGCCAAAGCGATAGAACATGTTTCCATCGCCTTTCAAATTAGGGCTGCGATCGTATGAAGGATCGCATCCCCAAAGCGTAGCGTAGGTTCTGAAACCCTGTTCCGTTGCTCCATTTGCTCGAAAATTGCGAAGCGTTCGATAAGCCGCTTGAACTTCGTGCGCCTTAGCACCATCGAGAGTTGGCTGAATCTTATTGCGCCAATTCAGTTCCGTGTCGATGCTTTCGAGCATTTCTGACATTTCATCGCGAACGGATGACAGTTCAGCAGTGTTTGCTTCAGCAAGCAACTGCAGTGCTGAAAGATTGATGTTATTCGGGTTGACGACACGGACGGTAAAATTGCGATTTGCCATACCGTTCAGTCTTTCTTTTTGCGCCGGTGAAAATTCGCGCAATAGAAAAGCCACCGGGAGTTATGCGGTGGCTCTCTACGGGGCAGGGTAGCCCAACCAGGAATATTGGGAGTCTTGCTTTTGACAGCGCAAGACCCCAGAAAGCTGTTTCCATTTACGATGGAGAACGCGCAGATTAACGTCTCTACTTCGACGGACCATTTAACGCCGACAGTCGTTAGGCGGTGACACTTAAAGTAGTCATCCCACTTTCAACTTCAGAATAGTTGTCATTCCAGACTTCGGAATAGTCCGCATTCCCAGCACTCAATGCAGCCAGACGCATGGACGCCTCTTTGCTTAAGAAGCCCGCAGAAACGGCGTTTTTCTACCTGAACAACGCTAAAAAGGGCACCAGCACCCATCCTGGATGGGTTTGTAAGGGAGAGGGGCGGACGTGTAACCGTCCGCCCCCTAGTGCCTCACCTATTTTGACTCTTGATACCTAAGAACTTCTGGCTCTTAGGTAGCGGGCTAGGCTCCCGCTTGAGACTATACAAAAACCGAATTATCGCCGGTGGTTGCCAAAAAGGACCGCCCCTTATTGGGGCGGTCCCTTCGTGCCTGTCTTACTTAAGGCCGCGTTGCCGCTTCCAATTCGGCATCATCGACCGTACCGTCGCCGTTGGTATCCGCTTCATCGGCATCCGCATCGCTCGCGTCGATAGCGGCATCTGGGACGCTTGCCGCTGCCGCAACTGGCGCGGGCGGCAATTCGATACCTTGCGACTTGGCAAGTTCGCGGAGAGTATCCGCTTCGACGCCTTCGCCCAGTGAAGCAATCGCCGCTGCGAGTTGATTGGCCTTGGCGCGCTTGGCAACCATTTCAGGCGCGACTTTCGAGTAGTCGCCGATTGCAGCAAGAATGTCAGACATTTCCTTGCCTTCCGCGCCGCCGCTGCCGACGATTGTGTAGGCAACTTCGACCAACTTGGCCATCAACTTGCCGATACCTTGAGGCGACAGTGCTTCAGGCGAGATCGGATTGACGAAGCCATCATCGTTGAAATACTTGTCATAACCGCTGCGTGGACGAGCCTTCAGAAGAGGCTTACCAGTGTTTTCGAGAGTTTCCGCGCCGGCGTCATTGAGAAACAACGGTTGCTTTTCAGCATTGACCGCTTGGACATAGCGAAGGCCGTTGTATTCGGCAAGGAAGCCGATAACGCTGGCGACCGCTGCGGTAATCTTGAACCGCGAACCATCTTTCGTCAGAACTGCATTTTGCGTAATCTTTGCCATCTGTGTATCTCCTTCGATTGTTGCGACTGTTGGAACCGACATTCGATTCCATTCGACTCTAAACCATCTAGGTCATTTCAGCCCGTGGTTTGTTGTCCCAGTCATTTTGCGACTCTCGACCGGACCCGCCATTCTCGCCGGTGGCGCAAACATAACAATCCGAACACCCATCCTATAATTCAGAAAAGGCCGATGCCGCTCTAAACCTGAGCGGCATCTGGACTCTTGCTCTTTGCGGCATCGGATTCTTTGATAGTTTTGATCGCGTGTCGCATTCCAGCGTTGTATCCCTGCAAATAAGCAAGATGCAGAGCTTCGCGGAGCTGCCCGACGCCAACCTCATAGAAGTCTGCACCTGAATTCGTCGATTCAAGCGGCTTGGCATTTTCGACGCCATACCGCTTTGCAAGTGATTCTGGGCGAACCAAAAAAGCAATCTTGGCAATGTGAGTCAAAAGCTCTTCAACTTCAGGTGACATTTCTACGCTCATCAGGGCTCCTTTTCAACGAATTCAATTCCGCCTTCTCGCAAGTGGATTGTACCATCAGGGTTGAAGATCATATCCACATCGCAGGTCAGTAGCGGAGGCTCATAGTCAAGCCCGTTGTTTGTTTTTGTTTTATCTACGCTTGCCAGTGCAGTTCGTAGGACTTCCTGAGGACCATAATGGCAAGCAATTGCTCTAATGCCAGGCTCATCTTTGATGGCCTTGGCAATAGCTTTCCTGAACTCTCTGATTTGCTTGTCGCTGGGAGTCCATTTGTCAGTGGGACGTTTAATCTCACTGAACTTTTCTGTCCAAAAATCTACGGCAAATTCAACTTGCCGTGGGGTTAGCTGCATTTCTTCCATTTTCGCCCGCTTCCGTATCTCCAGTGCTAATGTTGTCGATCAAAGGGAGAATGCTCTCAATCGTTTTTGCATCCTTGCGCCATCCCTCAGCTGCATCATTTGTCTGCAGCATTAAAGCCACAACTGATTCATCATCGCCAATGTTTTGACAAGCAACTGAAGCCGCTTCCAGAAAGAGCTTTAGGCCGCCTTGCTCGATTAGATCGCGTACTTCAGCAAGAAATTCTTTAGTTGCGGCCATTCGGTGCTCCTAACGCATTCGGTGTTAGTCGTTCTTCAAATGCTTGCGAACGATGTCTACCAGTGCTTGCGTAGGAATCAGCGTAGCGCGGCCATCGTGTTTGCCGAAAATGAACGCATCATCGTCCATTAGAAGCGAAAGCCCTTCAGAGTTATCAACGCCTTGTGACGGCGAATCAGGGCCGATTTCATTGTAAGAAAACAACCCAACGCCATCTTTGTAGTTGTTTGCGGCTGCAGAAATGGTTTGCCAAGCGATTGTTTCCGCTTCAGCATTTTGCCACTTCGAGTCCATCATTTCATAACCTGTAGGCATTGCCTTTTTGAGTGCAAGAATGTCTTCAGGCTTCGCGGCAACTGACGTGTTTTTTGTTTTTGGCATACGATCTCGATTCGGTGTTAGGTGACAGTGAATTCGGTGTTATGGAACGTAAAAGACTGGCGACCCGTATTCTGGGTTGTATTCTTGAACATTGACAGTTTCAAGCCGTGATTGAATGGCTCGAATAATCTTTTGAGCCTCTTCTTTCGAGATACCAGGCTTGAAAGTGATTACCGCGCCAGTTTGTTTTGCGTTGTGATCCATAAGATTATGACTCGGTGTTAGGTGCCGGTGGAAAATGTTAATTGGGAACGTAAATTACTGGATGATTGTCATCCAAACGATCAAATTCGTCGCCGTTGATAATACGCAATTCAGCAGGACGAACTTCATCTTCTGGGCCATCGTGAACAGTGATATTAGAATCCAACTGTTCATCAGACATTTGATTGCAGGCCGCAAGCAACTCACGATACGTTTTTACGGGTACATCAATTCTGTCTAGCATTTTTTCTTTCGGTGTTAGAGCGTGACATCTATTGGTTTCAGGTCGCTTACAGGACTGCCATTAGGTATGATCTGGAAAAAGCTGAAGCTCTTCCAATTCGTTTGATTTTCTCGCGCGAATTGTTTTACTTCGTCCAGCGTACCAGACTTATTGCCACAACTACCAGGCCAACCTTTGTATTGATACGAAACAATGTATTCCATATCTGACTCGGTGTTGGGCGCAGCCAGTGTAATCTTTGGCGGCATTGGACGATTTTCCCAGATGGCACTCATTTTGTCCTCAATGCGCAATAAGGTAAATCACCCCTGCGATGATTGCCGCAATGATGACAAGGAGAATGAAAAGAATGCTAAGAACCGCAATCAGTTCAATCAACGTGAAACCGCGCTTTTGTTTTGTAATCATAACAAACTCAACTTTCTATTGTCACCCGTGAAATTCGGAGTTAGACAATTTGAACGTGCTGCACAATGAACTTTATCAAAACTACAATGCCATAAATGCCAAACGAAGCTATGCCCTCAATTATGAGTAAGCAAATGAACAGCTCCATTGGCGTAAAGTTTCGCGTTTCGGTCGATCCCGGTGGCCGTTTGTAGTGCATTGTCAGCGGAATTTTGTTGCGCAAAGGATAAAAAACTACCGTTGACAAAAGAGACAGAACAATAACGCCAACGAGAATTTGAAGCAGAGTTACCATATAGCTTGATCCAATCCATTTGTCGCCCGTGGTATTCGGTGTTACACCCATCCTATATTCCTACGCGCAGAAAAGAAACCAGACGGGCGATCCCGTCTGGCTCTTTCCAACTTACCCAGTGCCTTTAGGCCGCGAGGGCCAGTACCTTGCTGGCGGCAAGGTCCAGGGCAACCCGATCGTCAGTGTACTGCTCCAACTGACTCAGACGGGTGAGACCCTGTGCAAATCCCCAGGCAGTATTGGGATTGCCATCGACATCCTCGTGGCGCGTTGCAAGCTCATAAGCATCCGAAACTTGCGACTTGCCAACGATCTTCAGTTCGCGGAACACCTTGTCCTGAACATCTTCGACGTTGCGCCCGAGAATCAAATTCTTTGCGCTTCGGATACGCGCTTCGTCTTCGACCGCGCTGGCGTTAGCGTAATTCTTCAGATCGACTTCCAGTGAGTCGAAGGCGCGACCGCGAGCACCGCGACCCAGGTGCTTAATGCTGATCTTCTCAACATTCTTTGCGCCCCAGACAATGTTATTTCGGCAAACATAACGGTACAGGAACCGCGTGATGCTGAAAGTGGCATCGCCAACTTCGGAATTCGAGACGAAGAACCCGCGTCCCAGACCGCCATCAGTGCCGTCGTCAACGCGCCGATCGTTATCGACCAAAAACGCGAACATGTCTTTGTCCGAACCGTACAGGGCGCGCTTTGTCGAAACGTCCTCGCCGATTTGCAGGTTAGTGCCGTACTTAACGTCCTCTTCAGTAGCAGGACGGGTGGCCTCCCCTGCTTTTGGCATCGACAGTGGCGAAGTCCAATTGCCCGGAATGTTCATTACAGCCGACAGAACTTCGTGATTGTAAATGCGCCCGTACTTCGTGCTGGTGAGGGCGAGCAACTTGGCGCGCTGTTCTCCCGGTGACTGGCGGAAATACATCTGTGCATCGTCGCCAATACCGCTTCGGGCGAGGCCGGCGTTAAGGTTCAGCGCGGCCAATTCTGGATCGAGTGTTCGCAACCAAGAGGCCGGAGCACCGATACGCTGCGAGAGCTGGCCAAACGACCAGTGAGAAAAGTCCATCTGACCCGCTGGTGTTGCGAGAACCAGATCGTTATTAGCGACTTCGACGCGCAACGCTTGCTGCGAAATGTCGTGCGCTGACGTGGTTTGTGCCGCCAAGAACATCGCGAGGTACATCGCCTTCAGCGAATCGAAACGCTGATCGTCCGGACGAGTTGCCCATTGACGATTTGCTGCCATAAGTGTGCCGTTAGACATTGTGTCTCCTTGAAACAGTCCTGATCCTAGCGGCCCTTTACCGCTTTACGATCAATTTCACGCCGAATTGTCGCCCGTGGAAAGTATTCAATCGGTCTTAACTGGTATAGAATTCTGGTAAATCGCGCAGGATGGAATATAGGATGGGTGATAGCTAGATGCGAAGCAACTCCCGGATGGCCATCCGGGAGTCGTTTCTCTGGTTACACACCTCGCCCATACAAACCCGAATCTGAGGGTGTCTTACCTCGGGCAGTGGGCACCTTTCCCCTTGTCTAGCGTACCAGTCGCGCTGAGGGGGCGGATCGTGAAATTAATCGTTCCAGACAGTGTAGATTACCCTGCCATCGCGGTGTTCCCAGCCGCGAATTTCTCCATCTTTCATCAGCCGACGACAATTGGTCAGCTCAATGCGTTTTTCGGTATCTGGCAGTGTAATAACGCGTGGACTACCTAGATCGCTATGCTCAATAGAGTAGCTGACTATTCCGCCATCTTGCGTTTTTGTCCATTGTGGTTTTGGCATTATTTCTTTCTGGCATGGATTCGGTCCTCAAGTTTCGAGAATGCCGCCATTACCTTTTTGACTTTTTCTTGTGCATCGACTGGCGCATCAAGAGCCTGCCAGCCAGGTATCGCTTGCAACAGTTTGCGATACGTCTTACGAAGTATGTCAAGAGTTTCAGGCAGTGCTTTTAGGCCAAAGATAACCAATGGATCATCGCCATTGAGAGTGGCCGTAGCTTCCGCTGCGCCCATCTTCTGGTCCCATGCGGCACTCCATTCGTGGACATTGCCGTGACCATTGCTGGTGTCGTATGTCCAACCAGGTTTATCATAGCGTTTGAAGCTATCGGCGAAGGTACGCGGAGGTTTTGTTGCTTTTCGGGGCATACTATTCTTTCCGCGCAAAAAAGACAGTGGAATTACAGAAGTTTAGACGCTGCGCCGGGACGCGGTTCGGCTACCCATTCAATGCCCATCGCTTCCAGTTCTTTGCGTTTGACTGGATCAAGCCAAGCATCTCGTAGCCTTTGCGCCGCATCAAGAGGCATTTCCATCGTGACGCGAGTTTTGCCACTCGGTGCTTTGTACCTGTATTTGCGTGGAATAGGCATTCGGTGTTACCCTATAGGAGTTCAATGTTGCTTGGATGCACTGAGATTGTGTCAGTGAAAAGATTTCGATCGGGCGCGCTAATGCCGCGATCTAACTGAACAACGACAAATCGGATAATTGGAACAATTCCCTTATCAGATTTACCAGGCGGATAGGGTTTTTCATAAAATCCCACAATCGTACCCTCATTGCGAACGGGAACGTCATGAGCGTCGGCAAGGTTTACCCGATCATTGATTTTCAATTTAGCCTCCAAGTTGCGTTCGCTTTTTGTGCTCGAATTGATTCCGCCCGTGGATTTGCGAAGGAATAATCGCAAATGTACCGTAAATGCAAGTATGAAACAGTGTAAAACTTGCCAAACGTACAAATCTGCAAATGATTTCTACAAAAATCCTTCCCATGCAGATGGACTCTGGGGTTCTTGCAAAACCTGCACAAGACGACATTATGCCGCAAAAGGCAACTTACCCAAGAGCCAAATTGCATCTAAAGTTTGCAATCGGTGCGGCCAAAACAAATCCACCAGTGAATTCTATTCCAACAGCCGTAGCAAAGACGGCTTTCGTCCTCGATGTAAAGAGTGCCATAACGATGACAATGCTAGATTTGGCCGTGCGTCTCGATACGGATTAACTACCAGTGAATTTGAAACGATGTTGAAGCAGCAGGAACATTGTTGCGCCATCTGCCGAAAGCGGCTAGAACATTTCAAAGACTCCGGTCGCCGTGAAAATGCAATGAATATTGACCATTGCCACTTGACCGGCAAAGTGCGAGGCATTTTGTGTTCAGGGTGCAATCGGGGTCTTGGTGCTTTTAGAGACAGTCCCGATTCACTACGGGCCGCAGCCGACTATCTTACCCGATCGACTGCCGTTTCTTGTATTCCATCTGCGCATTGCCATGAATCTGCGAACGAGTGAGCCCGCAACCCTGCAAGAGATGTTTGCAGTACCTACGGCTCAAATACGCAGGGCACGAACATCCCCACAATTTGCTGTTTTTATTGCGCGAAACAATGTAAAGACGATTGCTAGACTCTGAACGAATCTGGAACCGCATTTCCCATTGATCGACATCGGGCAATGATACCGCACCTGCAGGACGACGAATTTGAATTGCAGTTGACATAGCGTCCTCATTCGGTGTTAGGTGCCGGTGGAAATTGAAACATACTCTGACAACGGATAACTCTGTGTCAAACGAGGACCAGCGCAAATCCGATAGCCAACAATGCCCTTGCCCAATTGCTCATTCAATTGCTTGGCATGAGCCGCTGCAACGTTCTGCAAATTGGGAAGCGACAAGCGACCATCAAGATAGA
>JACCDM011378762.1_pt1 | contig 20880 bp, 18 predicted proteins | sample 7445851 | NCBI WGS metagenome assembly JACCDM01 (sample SAMN15323438, study PRJNA562643) | freshwater metagenome | isolation source: river surface water | place: USA:Blue River Watershed | collected 2017-08-16
CCGTGACAGTATAATTGTCCATTACTTCACCAAAAATATCGATATTCAATTCATCATCTGGCCCTAGAGTATAGTTCACCGGAGTGGCGATGCGTAAATCTGGCTCGAAGTTCAATTTCTTGTTATTGAACAAGTTAGCCCCGTAAATCTTTTTCTTAGGCAACAAGGTTGAATCTACGATTTCTTCTTCCTCCATCGAAACATCTTCCGTATCTTCTTCATCCACATTTTTAGCCCCTTTTTTCGTACTTAAATTCCGAGGAACAGTTCTTTTAGAAGATGTTTTCCCTTTCGTAGTTGTTGTCTTTTCTTTGGACTTATTATCCCCTAATTGTGTCAAACGGCTACGCATCTTTGCAATATCTGCTGAAGTATAACCTTGCGTTTTCGCTGCTTTTTCTAATTGAGCTTCTGTCATGCCACTGGATTGGGCACGTTCAAAGAAGGTAGCAATTTCTTCATCACTCAGATCATCCACTTTACGTTTTGCTTGCGAAAAGGCGGCATGAACAAGTACAAGAAAGGAAAGGGTCAGAAGAATTCGACTGAATAATTTCATACTAGAGTATTTGGTACGTAAATAATTATACAAATTTAACTAAAATTTAGGACAAGCGATACTTTAAGAGTAACGTAGGCTGGATTTTTATTTAATGGTAATCCGTTAATTACCATTAAATAAAAATCCACCAACAGCGAAAATTAAAAAGCAAAAAATGTTAAATTGCACGTATTATGACAAATTTATCCAATTTAGCTTACATTGATCCTGGAGCAGGAAGCTTATTATTTCAAGCTATCCTTTCTGGACTTTTGACCTTCGTCGTATTTTACAAAAGGGTAATCCATTACATCAAATACCTATTTAAGAAAAAGGAGAAATGAGCGAAATACCTCCTCAATATTTTTCTTTTAAAGATCAGGCAGCCCGGGTTGTAAAAAAAGATGGGCGTTACATCCGCTATATTTTTCCTGTTTACAAGCTAGAATACGATCATTTGATGGCATCAGGCCTCTATTTGAAATTAGTAGGACAACAATTACTTATCTCACATCAAGAATCAGAAAACCAAGATAATAATACATATAAAATCATCCGCCCAGAACAAATAGATTTTATAAGCCTACCCTTTGAGTGGTGTTATGCCCAATGGCGAAAAGTGATTTTATCCTATTTAGAAATCAATTTAGTGGCTATTGAGAATGGTATGATTCTAAAAGATGCGACCCCCTATAATTTTTACTTTAAAGGAGGTAAAGCCGTTCTTTTTGATACCACTTCATTTTCATTTTTTAACGAACCAGATTATTGGAATTGTTATCGACAATTTTGTGAAGAAATGTTGGGGCCATTTTCCCTTATGCATTACAAAGGTCAACAGTGGGGGACATTAACCATAGCGAGTCAACGAGGGTTACCTTTGGACTTTATTAGTCAAAATTTACCTGCCAAATCTTGGTTAAATCTCACATGCCTTTTGCATCTTCATTTACACGCAAAAGCATACCATAAACCTAGCAAGGAAAAGAATGTGTCAAAAGGCTTTACAAAAGAAAAGCTAATTGAGGCCATTCTTATGATTAAAACTACCATTGAAAGCTGGAAGGACTATTATCGATATCCTACTTATTGGGAAGATTACTATGAAAAAGACATTGAAACTCCAGAGTATTTAGCCGATAAAGAGTTTACTATCAAGCACATTCTCGATGATTTAAAGCCCACTCGTATCTTAGACTTAGGTGCTAACACAGGAAAGTTCTCTGAAATCGCCGGTGAAAAAGCTAAAAATGTAATAGCCCTGGAATTTGATATGAATTGCGTTGATGCAATTGAGCAACGAATTACTGAAACCAATAATCAAAAGCTACAAACACTCGTTGGCGACCTGTCTCAGACTAGTCCTGATTTCGGGTTATTAGGAAAAGAGCATCAGTCAATTTTTACACGTGCAAAATCGGACCTAGTGATGGCACTTGCACTGGTGCATCATCTAGCTTTACCAAAGATGATTCCTTTCGAACTCATTACTGATTTATTATATGAATTTTCTTCTAGATATGTGCTAGTCGAATTTATTGAAAAAACGGATCGCAAAGTAATCCATTTATTGAAAAATAATCCAAGGTATTATCCTAGTAAGGAGGAATTTGAACTGATCATCCTGCAAAAATATAAGCTAATCCAAAAGAAGACTCTTGACAAGTCTGTGCGAACACTCTACTTATTAGAAAAATGTTAAAAAAGCTACAGTCTATATTTAAGGATAATTTATTTCTATTTTTAGTACTTGGCCCTTATCTAATCAAATCCGCAATAAATATTCCATTTACTAATTCATTTGCATGGTTAGTCTTTTGTATAATTTTATTTGAAATATGTTATCAGAAACTTAACATGTTCATCCTTAATAGATACGCTGTAGATATCACAGTATTTATTATCCCGTCAATACTAGTTATATTTTATTATGAGCAAATTATTCTATTAAATGATTACATTAATAGCATATGGATCAAGCTCCCTATCATTAGAATCAGGTATTTTTTACCCTTTAGTTGGATTGTGCTCATTGTAATTTATTATAAAATAAGGTCAATACTAAAAGGAAAACTCCTTATAATTCAAACCTTTTTATTTATACTAAGCCTATCAATTTTTGTATCACCAACAATAAAATATCATTTGTCAGAGAAGCCTAATACAAGCCATTCCATTCAAATGAACAATTCATATACCAAACCTGTAATTCTATTGATTTTAGACGAGTATTCCTCACCTACTGAATTATATAAGAATAATCCTGATACATCTCTTTTAGAATTTAGCAATCGTTTAATTTCATCAGGATGGGAAGTAAATAATACCCAATATAGTAATGACTTGTCAACTATAAATAGTCTATCTTCATTATTCAATTATAATTTTAAATTTTCAGCAAATAGATCAAACATTAATCAAGGGATTCATGAATTAAGAGGTTCTAGTTTAATTCATCATCTGGAGAAAAAAGGAGTTAAAATCTATAATTTTGGAATTTTCGACATAGGAAGTTCGAAAGCATTTTCCAAAATTTATTATTATGAGAATGTAGAAAAAAAATCAACTTTTCTCAGACAACTATTTGCTAAATCGCTTATTGCTTTTCTATATGATTCTATACCGGGAGTTAGGCAGTCATATCACAACCGTTATTTAATTGAAAATAGCTACCAAAAAATTAAAAAATTAGAAGGGGATAGAGTGTTCATTTATTTGCACCTTCTAATGCCTCATTCACCTTTGAATTACAAAGGTCATAGAAAATTTGAATCAAGCATTTATTTAAATAGATTTGAAAACTATGAAAGGTATTGGCGATTTACAAACAGCATACTACAAGCGCCACTAATAAATTCGCTAGTTCGAAATAATGCCTTTAAAATAATCATAACAGGCGACCATGGATATAGGGGGGAACCAAATAAAGTGAATCCACACATAACGATGACTGCCTATTACGGCTTTGAAAGATCCCAAACTTTAAAAATTAAATCTGTACAGGATTTAGGGAGCTTGATTCATGCGAGTTATTAAAAAAACAAACTAATGAAGTAAGTTTTTGGCATTAAATGCTTGAATACTATTGAGAGTTTACATGCTTCATCTTCCAAAACTGACGCATGTAAATAGGTTGTATTAGAACCTACAACTATATTTAAATTCTCAACGAAGTCTTTATATACATTCGAGAATGGGGAATTATAAATAAAAATATTAAGGTGAAATAAAAATAGACTCAACCAGTTTTTTCTTACTCATAAAGTATTTTTCTATAAATAAATAAGAAAGAGAGGCTATAAATAATGTAATTAATAATGATATAACATAGCTTTTGGTATTCCAAACTAAAAAATATTTCAAAACAGAATCCATTACAATTATATGCCAGACGTAAATAGAATAAGATGATTCCCCTAAAAAATTTAACCCCTTAATAAATATTGAATTGTTATAAATTCTTCTAATATCCATATTATAAATTATTACAACCATAAATGAAGAAATAACAGCCAAAATAATAGAATAAAAATAATGTGCTCCTTTGATATAAATAAAATTTGTTATCAAAACATAAAAAATCAATAACAAAATTACTTTATTAAGCTTCAACACATTATTATTTTTAATAAAATATTCGAATGAAGAAGCTCCTATATACCAATAAAATAAGAGTGAAAATAAATTTCTTTGGATAAACTCACTACCAACTCCAAGCATAGCATATAATAATATGTTAAATATATATGCAATAAATAAACAAAATAAGACAATATATGTATTGTAATTTCTAAGAAATAAATAGCACATATAAATAACCATTTCAACTATAACAGTTATTAAAATAGGATTACCTGGCGGCCTATCAAATGGAATCACAGAACTTAATAAAGTAACGTTGTAGAAAAATGTTGGATAGTCGCATTTGTTTGAACACAACAAACCAACAATTGATGATATAATAAAAAGTGGATATATCCGAATAAACCTTTTTAACAAATACTCTCTCTTTCCTAAATTTTTTGAAGTTGCATGAATCAAAAAGCCACTTAAAACTACAAAAATAACTACCCCAAAATGTAGCCCTTTATTAGACCAAAAAATCACTTTAATAAAATCATGATAGTTTAAAAGAATACTTTTTAAAACTCCTGTAGGTGAACCAAAATGAGTAAATAATACTGAAAGAGCTGTAAGTAATCTTAATATATTAATTCCGATTGATCTTGTCATTAAAATTTATATCTGAAATACTTTATAAAGTACGATTATTTACAAAATATTGATTAGTGCTTAACTCCTTTTCTAATAATTACTTGGAAAAAGGTATGAAAAATTATTTTGCAATCAAACCAGACCGACTTTTTCTCCAAATACTCTTTCTCTAACTCCACTTTAGCTTCAATTGTAATGTCGTCTCGCCCATTTATCTGAGCCCAACCTGTGATACCTGGCATCAATTTGTCTACTCCAGTTGCTACCCTTAAGGCCATTAAATCGTCTTGATTATACAAAGCTGGTCTAGGCCCGACGAATACCATTTCTCCTTTGATTATGTTGATTAAATTAGGTAATTCGTCCAAACTCAACTTTCGCAGCACCCCTCCATTTCGCAATAAATAGGATTTGGGGTTTTCTAATAAATGCGTTGCGACATTCGGAGTATTCTTCTTCATGCTTCTGAACTTGTAGATCTTGAAGAAAGTATAATTTATGCCTATTCGTTTCTGTTTGAAGAATATTGGGGAACCATCTTCAATGAATATAGCCAAAGCCACAGCTATAAAGACTGGCGATAATACTATTAGAACTATAAGGGCAATTAAACGATCAAGCATTCTATTTTAAATATTCCTCTAGTTTATTGTATACTAATTTTCGATCAAAATTTTGGAGATAATAATTATATGCATTAAGCCCTAATTGTTTACGTTCTTTCAAATCCAATTTATAAATAGATTCGACATTGTAAGCTAAAGAATTTTGATCTCCAGATGATGAACAAAGACCAGAATTAGATTCTGTGATTATTGATGCAGCAATACCATCTAAATTTCCAATTATTGGTTTACCACAGGCTAAGTAGGATTGCAATTTGGAAGGAATGGTAAAAGAAAATATTTTACTTGGTTTTAAACTTACCAGTAAAGCATCGGCGCATGCGAAAAAGTAAGGCATTTCATTACTTGGAAATGACCCTAAAAAGTGAAAATATCCATTAAGATCATACTTATTAATTTTTTCAATTATTTTAGATTTCTCTCTTCCATCACCTAAAATAACCCAATTAATAGTTAAATTCTTACTTTTTAATATAATAGCCGCATTTATAATTGTATCAAAATCTTGCGCAACGCCAATATTACCTGCAAAAACGACATTGAATCCTAAAGGAAAAAGAGCTTTATACTTTTCATAAATATTTTCAGCCTTATAAAAGGATTCAACAGTATTTGGCAAAAATTTTACCTTGGATTCATCAATTCCTTTACTCTGTAAGTACTTAATAAATCCCGTTGATTGAACCCATATTTGTGTAGACTTTTTGTAAAAAATATTCATCATTGAATTTACGATCCTAAGAATAAATTTAGATTTTATACCGCCTGCATCAACTAGGCTTTCAGGCCATAAATCTTGAATATAAAAGTATAGTTCAGCATTAAATTTCCATTTGGCTAAAATACCCGGGAATCCTACAGTGGCAGGTGAAAGTTGATAGACAATAATTTTATCAACTTTCTGTTTTATTGAAAATATTCTTACACAAGCAAAAAATACAAATGATAAATAGTTTAAAACCAAGCTCACACTACCTCCCTTTCCTCTTGGAATTAAAGAAGCTCTATAAACAGTTATACCATTATACACTTCTTTCTTTTTACCGAAAAAATCATACCCTGCGAAAAATTGCCCCTGAGGATAATTAGGCTTTCCAGTCAAAACTGAAACTTCATGACCTCTACTTTGAAGTTCAATACAAAGATCATTAACCCTAAAATTCTCGGGCCAAAAATATTGAGATATTACTAGAATCTTCAAACTAATCTAATTTGTAATGTGGATATGATTCATTATTTTTATGAATCCACTTATGCATTTCTTCTATCATAATTTGATAAGAAGGAACTTTATAATCAATTACCTTATTTGAATTAATCAAAGACTTGTCTACTTTATATACACTTGATGAAGTAATATTTAGTTTCAAATTAAAAACTTCGTTTATAATTCTTAACAAGTCAAATTTACTTATTTTTTCGCTATTCGTCAGATGATAAATATTAACCTCATCCAAATTTCGAAGAATAAAAAATTCAATAAATTTCGCTAATTCAAGAGTGGTAACGCCCCCCCAATATGCCCCAGAATACCCAGTCACGTCACCATTTTGTGAAAAAATCCAATTTAATAATCCAATTCCATTTCTTTTAATATCGGGACCAATTATAGAAGTTCTAATTGTAATATGATTATGATAATAGACTTCTCCTAGTGCCTTAGATTGAGCATAAAACCCTATGCCATCTTTACAATCGCTTTCCAAATATGCCCCCTTTTTGCCGTTAAATACACAATCTGTACTGATATGTAATAATCTAGAACTAGATCTATTACATATTTTAGCAAGAAAATGCGGAAAATAAGAGTTCAATAATACAGCTCTATCTGGATTGTTTTCTGCATCTGCATTTAAAACTCCAATTGCGTTTATAACATAATCAGGATTTAAATTTGAAATTAGCTCGGAAACAACATCAAAATCGGAAACATCAATGTGAAAGTCGGCATTTTTAAGTGACGAGTCTCTTGCAACTCTCACAATTTCAAATTTTGGATTCAAAGCAAGATAGTCAGAAATTAAATGACCAGCCATCCCATTTGAACCAATTATTAATACTCTATATTTCATTACTTATTCCAAATTACGCGATTAACAATACCAGTATAACTTTGAATCACTTTTATAACTCGATGTGAAACATCATGAACTTTATATTCAATAGGTAACGACAAAATCGCAGGATTAAATGTTTTAGTACTAATTTCAATTGAATTTAAAATATCATATGAATTAATTCCACCTAATACAATCGATCCTGCGTCTATTGCTTCAGGTCGCTCAGTACTTGTTCTGATACTAACAGCTCTAAACCCCATCATAGCAGCCTCTTCACTGATTGTACCACTGTCAGAAAGTACACAAAATGCATTTTGTTGTAAGTTTACATAATCAAAAAATCCCAACGGATCTAAATTAATGACCAGTGGATTGAATTTAATATTATTATTATTAATTCTATTTTGTGTCCTTGGATGTGTTGAAAAAATAATTGGTAAAGAATATGATTCCGCTACCTCATTAATTGAATTAACTAAAATATTAAAATTATCACCTAAATCTATATTTTCCTCTCGATGAGCACTTAAAACAAAATATTTGCCTTTTTCTAAATTTAATGTTTTTATAATTTCACTATTTTCAATCTTTGATTTGTAATTATTTAATACTTCAAAAAGTGGCGATCCAGTAACAAAAACATGGTCTTTTCTAAACCCTTCACTTAATAAATATCTCCTTGAGTGCTCTGTATATGTTAAATTTATATCGCTAATATGATCAGAAATTTTGCGGTTAATTTCTTCTGGGACATTTTGATCAAAACATCTATTACCCGCTTCCATATGAAAAATAGGTATTTTAAGCCTTTTCGCCGCAATTGTACATAGTACGCTATTTGTATCACCTAATACAAGTAATGCATCTGGTTGTTCTTTTAATAACACATCAAAAGATTTCGAAATAACATTACCTATCGTAGCCCCTAAATTATTCCCAACCACATTTAAAAAATAATCCGGTTTCCTTAGCTCTAGATTCTCAAAAAATATCTCGTTTAAGCTATAATCATAATTTTGTCCAGTATGAACTAAAATATGATCAAATACTTTATCAGCTAATTTAATAATCTCTGCTAATCTTATAATTTCAGGTCTTGTCCCAATTACTGTAAGTAATTTTAATTTTGCCATAATCTGATTGTCTTTAATTTGGAAATCCGATACTCTTCAACAAATCAATTAACTCTGATTCACTAAGTCTATTAGTATTATGGGAATGATAATCGTCTATATCAGAAAAATTAATTGAACCCTCTGAAAAATACTTATTGTAATTAAGGTCTCTATTATCTGCAGGCACTCTAAAATAGTCACCCAAATCCTCTGCATGGATTATTTCTTCTTTTGCAAGTAGTGTTTCGTACAACTTTTCAGCATGCCTAGTTCCTATTACATTAATTTCAACTTTAGAATTATATATTTTTTTCATTGCATCAGCTAGTTCTCCGATAGTGGATGCAGGTGATTTTTGAACAAAAATATCACCTGTATTACCATTTTTAAAAGCATACAATACCAAATCAACTGCATTATCTAAAGTCATCATAAACCTAGTCATATTAGGATTAGTGATAGTTATGTTTTGCTGATTCGCAATTTGGTCACGAAATAGAGGAATTACAGACCCCCTAGATGCCATTACATTTCCATATCTAGTGCCAACTATAATAGTATTCCCTGAAGTCCTAGATTTTGCTACCATTATTTTTTCCATCATTGCCTTAGAAATTCCCATTGCATTTATAGGATAAACAGCTTTATCGGTACTTAAACATATTACTTTTGAAACATTCTGATTGATGGCTGCATTTAATACATTTTCGGTTCCAAATACATTGGTTTTAACAGCTTCTACTGGGTAAAACTCACAGGAAGGAACCTGCTTCAATGCAGCTGCATGAAACACGTAGTCAACACCACTTAAAGCCGTATAAATACTTTCATAATCACGAACATCTCCTATGTAAAATTTTATCTTAGGATTTTTTAATTCTGTCCTCATGTCATGTTGTTTTTTTTCATCACGACTAAAAATTCTAATTTCTTTGATATCAGTATCTAGAAATTTATTTAAAACAGCATTACCGAATGAACCTGTTCCTCCTGTAATTAAAAGCACTTTCCCTCTAAACATAAATTTTAAGCGATTAATTCGACAAACTTATTAGACATATTATTAATTATGATACTTGTTTTATTTGTATCAGTTTTCAAAGATTGATTGTACACTACCAAGGCAATATTAGATGGACAATAAGGATTAAAAACTGCAGTTGGTACTATCAAATTTTTATGGTACTCTAAATTTGAAACCATTATCTTACACCCACAAGAAGAAGCCTCCAAAAGTGGCAGGCCGAAGCTTTCTGCTAATGAAGGGAATATTAAATATTCTGATTTCAAATAAAGGTCCTTGACTTGATTGAAATTACAAATTCCATGATTAACTATATTCAACCCTTTTGAATTTAAGTTATTAATTACATCAAGTAAGGTATCAAATTTTGGAGGAATTGTTAGATGTAATTCTAGATTAATATTATACTTACTAAATAAAATCTCCCAAGCTTTCAATAAATTAATATGATTTTTTTGACTTACACCATCGGCAACATAAACAAATTTATTCGCTTTATCCCTATCACAATAATCATTATGGCCTTCAAACTTATTAGAAAAAAATGGAACCACTAAAATATTTTCGGGTCGGAAATAAACCTTTCTAGAGAACAAATTTTTAACTAAATCAGTTTGAACAATAACATTATAGTTTTTATTTAATTTCATAAACAAATAAACTCTTTTTAATAAAAAAAAGCATTTATCGACAAAACCATAACCATTTCTAAAAAAGAAATTTTGTATAATTAACAAATTGTGAAAGAAAACAAATACTGGAATAGAAAGGTAAATTGGAGGAGGAATATTTGCAAAACATAGAACTTTTGAAAATTCATCCTTATTATTTAGATAGAACTTTTTCCGTTCAGATTCACTAGATTTATTTAACTTAAAATATTTATATTTTAGTAATTCCGCTTCAGGAAACCTTGAGTCAACCAATAAATAAAACTCAACATTATTTGATTTTAGCTCAGATGCTAAATAAATTAATAAGCTTTTACCTCCACTCTCATGAACATAAACTGAATCAATTAATACCATTATCTATTATGGAATTTAAGATAAAATCAACTCTATCAAAAATTGAATTATTCCCTTCAACAATTTTTTTATGCCCTAAGTCTCGAACAGAATTAATATAATCATTATTAACTAAATCAAATAAAAAATCTAATGACTCATTAATATTTCCAAATTCATTATAATAAAAACAAGAGTCATTAAAGATTTCAGAAGTTGAATCGTTTACTTCCGTTAATAATAATCCGTTAGAAGCTGTAATTTCAAATAATTTCAAATTTGTTAAATCCCTATTTTCAAGAGTAAGTATATTTAAATTAACTCTACTAGAAGCAATAACTTTAGGAAAATCTTTCTGACTTAATTCTTGTTTGTGCAGTAGAGTATTTTCTCTTTTAATAATACCAGATCTACCCCAACCAGCTCCCCAAATTTCTAGTGGGAAAATTTTATTAATAGATGCTAAAATATCCTCCCTTCTTTTACTATAAGTACCAATGAATGTTATTTTATCATCAATAGTAAGAATAGGCTCATTACTTAAATGTAACCAAGGTATATAATACCAATCAAGAAAAACAGGATTCTTAATGCCAGATTTAATATATTCTTTAAATAAATGTTTCCTTGAGGAGAAGACAATGTCATATAAATTTAAAGAATTATTCAGGTTTATACTTGAATTCAAACTATTGAAAAAATCATCAGGGTTCCAATTAACTATAAGAATTCCAAGAGATTTAAATAAAACATAAGTTTCAGGATAAATATTTATTCCTTTAGAAACAAAAAGTACATTTGGTTTGTAATTGCACGCCTCTCTAAGTAACAAAGCGTTAATCCGCTTTTCATTGTTATTATAAAGAACTCTTCTATAAACCTTATCTAAAATGTTATCAAAAATTTTTGGAGATAATATTTTGTAGAAATCAAAAATTCTATGCTCAATATTTCTTTCAAGAAGAACTCTTGAAATACAATCAACATGTGTGCCTTCCCAATATTCCCCATATAACAAAATTTTTAACTTCATTTTTTTAATTGAACAAAAATGTGTGATGCAAGAAATCCATCAAACAATCCTAATGTTAACTTGCTGAAAAAATAACTTTTAGAAGGATTTTGAATTACTCTACTTATTGTACTAACGTTTGCCTTACTTTTATTACAAAGACTAATAAGAGATTTTTTTGTAAAGAACCTCAAATGAGTATAGTCTAAAATCCCCCATTCCTGATACTCCCATTCATCTTTAAGAACAACCCCTTTTATTACCGACCAATGTCGTACATTGGGAACAGTTATAAAGATTGACCCATCGTGTTTAAGTAAAGGCAAAATTTTATTTATCAATTCAATAGGATTAATGAGATGCTCAAGCACATCTCCTAATATTATAGCATCAAAACATCCATTTTCAAATGGTAATTCAATCGTTTCAATATTTCCCTTAATTACAGATGATAACCTTCCTTTTGCTTCTTGATATGCCCTTTCGTTAATTTCAACACCATGAACTGTGCATTGTTGAAATTTGATAAAAAAATCACCTAAAATACCTGATCCACATCCAATATCAAGTATATTCAAATTAGACTTAATTATTGCATCTTTAAACATTTGCCTTTCAAGAGAGAAATAAGATGACTCCTTTGAAGAATACATTTTTTCAATCAATTCTAAATCCATTATATCTAAATTTTATTTTTTAAAAAATAACTAATATTCCAAAATATACTTTTAAACAACAAGTAATTGTTATACAAAAAACCATTCCTTCTAATTCTCAAAACACTTGGACTTGTATTTTTTGTAAATGGAATAAAAATATAGTAAACTAATACTAAAATCGCTTTAATAAACTCATAAAAATTTTTGTTTTTCAACGTAAAAAGTAGAAAATTTCTATAAATATACCATGAAGTAAGCTTGGAATTGATAGAAGATCCCTCTGAATAGTGTAAAACTGGTATATCTGTACTGATAATCCTAAATCCAGATTTTATTGTACGATAAAAATAATCATTATCTTCCCCATACATAAAATATTCTTCATCAAATAATCCAATCTTTTCAATAAGTGTATTAGAAATTAAAAAGAAAAACCCCGGAATTGAAGTTACGTCCCTAAAGTTTAGATCTACTTTTTCATTGAAGTCGTGAAGCAAATTATGGGAATTAACTATGACCTCTTTGAATCCAACAATACCAATATCTTGCTCATTAACCAGTTGCAAAATTAGATTACTTAGATTCTCAAAAAACAAACTATTTATTTTAATATCATTGTTTGCAATGAAGAAATAATCATAGGACTTTATTTTCTTAGAGTATAAAATTCCGTTATTGACATTTGAAGCGAATCCTTTGCTTTCCCTACTATTAATAGAATAATTAATATTATTGTTAACTAAAAAATTAACAGAATTATCTGTTGACCTATCATCAGATACATACAAATCAATACCGTTATCAAAACAACCCTTGTTTAAACTCAATAAATATTTATTTAAAAACTCCAAACCGTTATAATTAATAACTAACAAACAAATATTCATATTAAAGTTTAGATATAAATTCGATTAAGAATAAAAGTCTAGAGTTCCAAGTCGCACGTTCAAAAGCTTTCTCAGTACCATTTTTTCGGACTATTTCATAAGGTAATGGATTCGATTTAATTCTATTTAAAATCTTAACACAATCATCAAAATTATTATAAGTTAGAACGTCCTTATTAATATCATAGTACTTTGAAAGACCACTCGAAAATTGTGTTAAATACAAGCCCCCAAATAAAGGAACCTCAAAATCTCTGCCCTTAATTGTAGTTATCGATTTTGTGTGTCCAACGTTGGCAAACCCAAGTGTTACAGGAGCCAGTTTAATTTGATTTATCATTTCCTCAAAAGTAATTGAACCATTTTCCCAACCCTTTCCAAAACATTTAACATCAAAACCTTTCTGGATTAGTTTACCAATAAATTTACCTCTCCATCCATATTTTGACCCGATAAACAAAACATAAAACTGATCACTAACTCTTTCAGTAGATTTAAATTCAAAATTAAAATCATTCCTTTTCAAAGAGCTCCAAAAGAAAACAGGACTATTATTATACAAATACCTTGACATTGACTCAGGAGACATAGTTAAATTAATATCAACTATTTTTGACATACCAGAAATTCCTACTGGCTGTCCCTTAACCTTTGATTTAAAATAAAGCAAATCGTCCCAACAGAAGCTAATTAATAATACATTTTTTCTTTGTAAATTAATTAAGGTTTTTTTTGAAATCGAAAAATCTGATGTGTAAAGAAAAACAACAAAATTTTCATTCTCATTATAATATTCATCAAATGAATTTAAAATCTTAGAATTCAAATCCTCATAAAAGGATTTCCATTGAACTTCATTACTGAAAAAATTTTCAACTTTTGGCCAACTAAAATGCTTAACATTTCCAAATTTTTGAAATTCCTGAATTAAAATAGATTCCCAGTTATTAATACAAAACACTAAAAAAAAATTAAACTTTTTATGATTTGAAAAATTAAAATCCCTTAATAACAATTTATGTCTTAAGATTTTAAATGAATCTAAATCTCTAGTCAAATAATCAAAATAAATTCTGAAAAGAGTAATTTTAATAAATTGAATTAATCCTTTGATAGATAAAAAAAAATCCCTAATAAATATCATTCCCATTTACTATGTTAATCATTTGAATTGCAGCCAGATCAGGAGTTAATTTACTTTCAATTATATTTGAATAAAAATGTTCATAATTTGTTAAATATTGTAGAATAGCAGCTTTAATTTGATTTATATCATCAACTTGACAAGCAAGATGTCCGTGCTCAGTTAATATACTTTCTAATTCACTATTTTTATATATTAAACCCAAAATTGGAATTTTCAAATTTAAATAATCATAAATTTTAAAAGGTATTGTTACAGAACTTCTCAAATCACTATTTTGTATCAATAATAAAACATCAGATTCTTTAGCACTTTTCATTGCTTCCTGTCTACTAACAAGCCCATGCTTGTGAATTATTGGGAACTCAAACTGATCTATTCTATTCCGAATATCGTTATCCATGTTCCCATAAATATCTATTTGTATTCTTCCAGCCAAATCAAAATCATTACTTAAACTTCTAAGTGCTAACATTAATGTATCAAAATTCCTTGTTTGGTACAAAGAACCTAAATAAATCACCTTCATTATATTACCGTTAGAAAATTTAGAAATCTTTTCTATTTCTACAGGAAATGCCCCAGGATAAACAAAGTTAATTTTCTTAGAGTATTTTTTGTATTTTGACTTGGCTACAACACTGGCATTTTGTGTACAAAATATAGTATTTGTAGCATACTTTATAATTAATTTTTCAACTATCTGAAAACCTAATTTTGAAAATTTATTCCTACCAATATCATCACCAGTTAATGGATCCTGAAGTTCACAAATAACTTTTATACCAAGTATTTTACCAATAACAATTGCAATTAAATGTCCGCCTGGAGGCCCACCAGTTGTATAAATAAATTCACTTTTACGAATCCTCCCTATATATCGTAAACTGTATATAAAGGCACTTATCATCCAACCCCACCTAGCTTCACCAGTTCTCAAACCAATGGAACACATGATTTTATAAATTAACCTTGTAATTAAATAATACCACTTAAAAAGGTTCATCTTTAAATTAGAAAAGAGAATCTTTTTTTCAATAATTTGATCATATTCAAAAGTAAAACTATGTGGAGTAAAACTAGGTATTCGAATATGTGAAACAGAAGAGTCTTTTGACTTAAAGGAACATAAACTACTAAAAAGTAGTAATTTATAGCCCCTTTTTACAAATGCACTTATCCTGTCATCTACCCATTCTGCCTGACAAACACCAGGCATATTAGAAAAATAAGAAATTACAAAAATATTTTTACCCATATTAAATAGATTTTAAAAATTCAACAATTCGATTTGAAGCGTTACCATCCCCATATGGGTTGATAATACTTGCAATTTTTTTATAATACACGGAATCATCAAGTAATTTATTAACTTCATCAATTATCAAATTTTTATTAGTTCCTACTAGTTTAACTGTACCAGCCACTACTGCTTCTGGTCGCTCTGTTTGATCTCTCAAAACTAAAACAGGTATTCCTAGTGAAGGTGCTTCTTCTTGAATACCTCCACTATCTGTCAAAATTAGATATACATTCTTAAGCAGCCATACAAACTGACCATAATTTAAAGGTTCAATTAATAATACACAATCATTATCTTTGAACTTTTCTTGGGCTAAATTTCTAATATTGGGATTGGGGTGTACAGGATATATAAAAATTATATCTTTTCTTGCTATGGTTAATAATTCTAAAGCTGAAAAAATTTCCTCAAATCCACCTCCAAAATTTTCTCTTCTATGTCCAGTAAATAAAATAACTTTCTTTTCATTGAAATTTACTTTAGCTTTTAATTCTAAGATAATTGGATCTGACTCATCAACTAATTTAATAGCATCATAAAGAGCGTCAATAACCGTATTACCAGTAACAATGACATTTTTACTAATCCCTTCCATTAACAAATTATTTTGGGAAGATACTGTTGGAGCAAAATGAATATCAGCAATTTTTCCTGTTAAGCTCCTATTCAACTCCTCAGGAAAAGGTGCTAATTTATTGAATGATCTTAAGCCCGCCTCCAAATGCGCTACTTTGATATTATTATAAAATGCCGATAATGCAGCTGCGAAGGAGGTTGTCGTATCACCATGAACTACGATAAGGTCTGGCTTGTATAATGAAAATAAATTATCTAATCTATTTATAATTAAAGCAGTCAAACTACTTAAAGTTTGATTTGGTGTCATTACTTTTAAACTATAATCCACCTCTAATTCAAAGAAATTTAAAATAGGATCTAATAAATCTATATGTTGACCAGTATTACAAAGTTTAACATTAAAATAACAATCATTTTTTAGTCTTTTAATTAGTGGTGCAACTTTAATTGCTTCAGGTCTTGTTCCTATTACAAATAGAATATTCATAAAATTAAGCGTTTAAATATTTTGTTGTGGGTGATACTAAAAAACTATGTACTGACATTAATATTTTGGATAACAAAATGGAAATAATAATATCTTTAGATACGAAAGAAATAAATTCTGCATATGCTGCTACAGGTAAAGTAAATGCTAGCCTATACATTTGAACTAAAACTAAAATAGAAGTTACTGGATTCAAACTTATCATTGTACGCAAGATGAGTGCAAAGCCTAATCCATAAATTACTCCGATTAATAAAATACCATAATTACCAAACCAATAATATCCCTCTCCAATTGGTGTCATTGGAACTGACATATAAATACTGCCCAAACCAGCTTGCAGCATGGTATCTGTGTCCCGTGAAAATATAGAATACCCAAGAAATAATTCAGAAATCGAACTTGGGAAAGCCCCCAAAAGACCCGACAAAATCCAACTAAATTGATAACCAAAGGATCGCGAATCAATTATTTCAATAAAAGAAGTAGGCCAATAAAACTCAGAAATACGAAACAGAAATAGATCAATCATATCCTCAGAAGTGAACAACCGATCAGCAGCATCAATTCTAAATAACCCAATAAAAGTAACAGTAAATATCAAAACACAAGATCCCATAACCGCCATTTTAAGCATATTACTAATCCCTTTTAAAGAAGCATGAAGTATGATTAGAAAAGATAATGGTAACAATATAGTAACTCTTGATCCACCAAAAACTCCCAAACATAAAATTATTAGAGATATAATCTTATTTCTTTTAGAGTAGCCAAAAAAATATATATTTACAACAGTAAGCATTACACCAAAATAGTATATTCGATCTGATATTCCGAATAAGAAACTAAATGACCATGGTATTTTAATTATAGAGGAATGAACAATATCCCCACCTACAATTTTTAAAATTATTCCAATTACTACCAAATAAAGTGACAAACCCGAATAAACTTTAATTGAGTTTAAGTTTTTTAAAAAAATATTAACTAATTTTTTATCTCTTGGAATAAATAAGAAATAAGTTGAAATTAATCCGCTTAAGAATATTAATGCCGTTCTAATAGATTCTCTTGCATATAAAATATCTTTTCGGTCGAAATAGATTACAACTAAAGGAATAATAATAAATAGAAAAAGAAATAATGAAGTAAATACAAAAAATAAAATATCTACTCTCGATTTAAATAAAAAGAAAAATATAATTGTTAAACTAAAATAGAAGATAAAATCTTGTATCATATTGAACATGTAGATTTAAAATCTTCTCTTTGAGAAAAAATCAAGATCGCTATTAAAAATACTATTGAGAAAATTAAATTTGCTCCAACAACACCGTTAATTTGGTAATACTTGGCACCAAGAACATTTAATACTATTCCTAAAATTGATGTAGAAATTTTAATTGGCAATAAAACAAAAGTTTTCAACTCAGCCATTAATTTAATAGAGCATGTTTGCCCAACTGAAAAAAGACTTCCGGATAGAACCATCCAAGGAAATAAATAAGAAACTTCATAATATCTGGAGTCTACAAAAAATTTAAATATGAGCTGATGGGATAATAAAGAAATCGTGAAAGTCACAAACGAAACAATTAATCCTGAAATAAGAATTTTATTTGTGAGTGAAATTACTTGTTGTTTCCTTTCTACATCTTCCCCATCCCCAGCTTTTTGGTAAATAATTGGAGTTAACAAAGACGTAAAAATACCCCCTCCAATTGACATTAATGTAAAACCAAATTGATAAATTAGTGAATATAAGCCTACATTCGATGTATTTGAGAAATAATTTAAAGCCCACCTATCGGAATATAGTTGTAAAGTTGTAAAGGCCCCCCATAAAACAAATGGCCAAGAATAATTCCAAATTTTATAGGTGTATTTATTAATTTTTTCACCAAGAAATTTAATCTTAAATCCCCGATTTGAAAATTTATACATATTGTAAGTCAATGAAATAATTCCTGCAATTATAAATGCTACAATAGCATTTAAACTTACTCCCCCAAAGAAACTAATTAAAATATAAGCAAATATTAGTTTGAAAATTGATTCAATCGATTGGGAGACTGCAACTTCATTATGTTTTCTATCTGCTTGACTAATTGAGTTAATTATAGAATTAAATCCAGAAATAATCGCATATACAACTGCCAATTCTGTAACTAATAACAGTTTTTGAATTTGCAAAATATTTAAAACAAAATATAAAATTAAAAGCAAACTTGTGACGAGGATAAATATTCTGTTTATTAAAAAACCAAGTCCTGAATAAAACATATTCTGCTCTTCACTCTCTTTAGAGATATTAAAAAATCTTGATGTTCCTGGGGTAACAGAAGCAAAAACTGTTTGAACAAACAACCCGTTTATCGTTAAAATTAAAGCTAGATTTCCATATTCAGTAGGGCTTAATAAAAACGTAAGCATCCTCATCAGCAAAATAGAAAATATAATTACAACTATTTGACCCAGAGTTATCCAAAATGTTTCTTTAATTACATTTCTGCTAATCCTTTTAAGCATTTTTATATTTATCGCTTAAAATAGTTAAGATCTGATAATATCATTTCTGATACTAATTTTTGTAAATCATATTTAGGTTTCCATCCCAACTTGGTCATTGCCTTTGATGGATCTCCTAAAAGTAAATCAACTTCGGTAGGTCTGAAGTATTTCTTATCAACTTTAACCACAATTTTACCAATTTCTAGTTGAAATTCCCCTGAACAACTAACAACAAACCCCTGCTCATTCTCACCTTCTCCTTTAAACCCTAATTCAATTCCTAACTCTTCGAATGCCATTCTAACAAACTCACGAATAGTTGTTGTAATCCCAGTAGCAAGCACAAAATCTTCAGGCTCATCCTGTTGAAGAATTAGCCACATACCCTCAATATAGTCTTTTGCATGCCCCCAATCCCGTTCAGAATTTAGATTCCCTAAATACAAGCAGTCTTCTTGTCCTAAAACGATTTTAGCAGCTGCGCGAGTAATTTTTCTAGTAACAAATGTTTCACCCCTTTGAGGGGATTCATGATTGAAAAGAATACCATTGCAGGCAAACATATCGTACGCTTCCCTATAATTCACCGTAATCCAATAAGCGTAAAGCTTTGCAACAGCGTAAGGAGAACGAGGATAGAATGGTGTTGTCTCTGATTGTGGTACAGATTGAACTAATCCATATAATTCAGATGTAGAAGCTTGATAAATTTTAGTTTTTTTTGTTAATCCTAACAATCTCACTGCTTCTAAAATCCGTAAAGTACCTATTCCATCAGCATTTGCAGTGTACTCCGGCTCTTCAAAACTAACAGCCACATGGCTCATAGCAGCTAAGTTATAAATTTCATCCGGCTGCACCTCTTGGATGATACGAATCAAATTTGTACTATCTGTTAGATCACCATAATGGAGATGCAAATTCCGATCTGGGACATGTGGATCTTGATACAAATGATCAATACGCTGCGTATTAATTAATGAAGATCTTCGTTTAATACCGTGAACTTCATATCCCTTTTTCAGTAAGAATTCTGCAAGATAAGCTCCGTCTTGTCCTGTAATTCCTGTAATTAAAGCTTTTTTCAATTAATAAATTGCTTGTGAGTAATGTTTAACTCTTGTTTAGTAAAATTTTTAAAATAATCGTAAGTAATCTTCAATCCCTCTGCACGATTGACCTTGGGTTCCCAACCTAGAATACTCCGGGCTTTTGTGATGTCTGGTTTGCGTTGCTTGGGATCATCAGTAGGCAGGGGAAGTGAGATCAGCTTTTGGGAGGTCCCCGTTAATTTGATGATTTCTTCGCCAAATTCTTTGATCGTTATCTCATCTGGATTACCGATGTTCACAGGTTGTGCATAATCGCTTAATAAAAGGCGATAAATGCCTTCTACTAGATCATCTACATAACAGAACGAACGTGTCTGAGAACCATCTCCAAACATCGTTAAATCTTCACCTCTTAAGGCTTGACCAATGAAGGCAGGTAATACACGTCCATCATTTAGGCGCATGCGAGGGCCGTAAGTATTGAAAATACGAATGATGCGCGTCTCTAGTCCGTGATAAGTGTGGTAAGCCATAGTCATGGCTTCTTGAAAACGTTTGGCCTCATCATAAACACCACGAGGTCCCACTGGGTTTACATTTCCCCAATACTCTTCAGGTTGTGGGTGCACGTTAGGGTCACCATAAACTTCGGAGGTAG
>JACCDM011523119.1_pt1 | contig 20868 bp, 16 predicted proteins | sample 7445851 | NCBI WGS metagenome assembly JACCDM01 (sample SAMN15323438, study PRJNA562643) | freshwater metagenome | isolation source: river surface water | place: USA:Blue River Watershed | collected 2017-08-16
AGTTTGGTGGAACAGCAGGTATGGTTACCATTGAGGATGTATTGGAGCAAATAGTAGGTGAAATTGAGGATGAGTTTGACGTAGAAGATCAGACAGAGCAGGTGTTGGGCGATAAACATTATCGCTTTTCGGCGCGATTGGAAGTGGATTATTTGAATGAAAAGTACCCAGATTTAAAAATCCCAGAGGGAGAATACTCTACTTTGGGAGGGTATATATTGCATGCGGCAGAAAGAATACCCTTTGAAGGAGAAAGCTTGGTATTTGAGAATTTTCACATGGTGGTTAAGAAAACCTCTGGTGCCCGAATTGAAGAAGTTGAACTGCGCGTAATTACCGAGTTGGAGTAATTTTTTGCATTTTTTCCAAATTTCGACGGAGTTCAACGATTCGCAGCGATTGATCCATTTTATTTACGTAATATTGATTTTTCTACCTCGTTATGAAGCATTTAGGATTTTTTAACCGATTCTTTTTCTTGAGTTTTATGTTGGCAGTATTTTGTAAACAAAACTCCTTGAAAGCAGAAATTACTTTCTTTACAAAGCAACAGCGTGAAGTATTGGATAAAGCGAAAGTTTTAGATAATGCATTATCTATAGTGGTTAAACCTAAAGATACAATGAATTTAAAGGAGGTAAAATTGATGAATGATTATTATCGTTGGGAGTTAACAACCAATGCTACGTTGGCGTTATCGAGGTTTGCGGGAAATACAACTCGGAGTTTGGACGATGATCCGTATATGCTCATGATCAGAAAATTTGACCGACTGTATAATGATTCTGGTTATTTAGTTGGAAGTGTTGGTGATTCGCAAGGGGTAGAAAAACCATTGCGTAGGCACAATTGGAGATTGGGATACAATGGGTACGTAGGTACTTCCATTGATGCATTAACAGGAGCAACGCGAGAAACGGAGGATAGCAGGCATTCCGCAATAATTGGACGAGAATGGCGTAAAGTGTTGGATAGAGATTTTTACATTTTTGGAGGTATGGATGTACGTGTATTTTACATATTAAATCAATCAACTACAACTACTAATAATGATTTCGGCATGATAAATACTACCATATCCCATCGTTCTGAGACGGGTGGAGGTTTTGATGTTTTTGGTGGTTTAGGTTACCGAATAAACAAAAGACTTTCTGTTTACACAGAGAGTATTTTGATGTTTCAGGGAAGTCAAATCGATCGTTATTTTGAATATAATTCCTCGAGAACTGTGTTGGAATCTACTCAGAAACTGGGCTTTAAACCCATGGTGCCTGTTTCATTGTTTGTTAGCTATAGTTTTTAAACGAAGATGAAAAAAGGTATTTCATTAGTAATTTTTGGATTATTTGCTATTTGTGGCGTACAGAAAATATACGCTCAAACTGCTAGTGGAACGTTGAGTAAGGATACGACGAAGATTAAATCTACTTCAGTGGATGAATACGAGCAGATTTTGCAAAAGAAACGAGAGTCTTCCAATAGCGCTGCAGAACAAACACCTGTAAAAAAAGATACGATTCGCAAGGTAGTTGTTGTAAAGAGCAATAATCCTCAGGTAGTACCCGCGGGATTGGTGGTAATTAAAAAGCCGGTGTTAATTAAAGAGAATTATGTAGGATTCAATACCGCACCGATGTTAAATCAGTTTGTACCTTTTAATGCATTGGATCCGTCTAAACAGTTGGTGAGTGTAAACTTTAGACGATACACGAATAACAAAGGATACCGATTGGGGTTGGGTTCTAATTTGGAGGTAGATGGTGATATTCAGAGTTTTGCATTTAAATATGATCAAGATAAACGAAGGCAGATATCTCAGAAGATGTTGTACAATGTGGGTTATGGTTTTGGCTTTGAGTATTTCGAAGATTTAACCGAAGGCAACGGATTCTTTTTCGGAATCAATGGTTTTGCCGATGCAATTTTTGCGATACATTGGGGAATAGAGTATCAAGTAAATCCGATGATTTCACTTTCTACCGAGGCTTCATGGCAATTGCGTTTAGGAACATCCGGAGGAATGCGGATTGTTCCACCGTTGGCAATTTTTGCAAATATTAAAATTGATAAGTTAATGAAGTAGGGACAGAAGTCCTTTTTGATTTACGGTAGTTGCTATTTAAAAGAGATTGTTAAACCTTGTAACCTCGAATTGAATAAGTAACTTTCTAATTTTGCTACCGTTGGTGCTTGTTATCAATATTGTATCGTTTTCTTATCTGAAGTTTTGGTGCCAATAATTCCATATCCTTTTGGCACATTGGTAAATAATGGATTGGGTAGTTGAGTTACCGATTGTTTTTGCCATAAGTGAGCGGCTTCTGTATTTAAGTAATTGTATAAAGCCTGCGATAGGTTTTCCAATTTGATTTCAACACTAATTGTTCTTTCAATAGTATTGGCAGGCCAAGGTTTTAGATTGTGAAATTGAAATTTTGCGTTTACGCCATTAAAGATCTCGTCTGAAAATAAGATGGATTTATTGGTGTAACTGTTATAAGTATTTCGGATAAAGGGTAACTCGTTTCCGTCTATGCGCATGATTTCATACAGTATTTGGCTATCCTTTGGCGTTGATGCTCCGGGACTATATGAAAATCGGATAAATTGTCGTTTAGCAATAATCTGGTACCAATTTTTATCAATTGCTGAATCCCTGAAACGAATAGTAAAAACTTGAGTTTTTCCGATTCCTGGTACAATAGCGGTTGAGGTATCAACCGATTGGATCGCAATGGCGGCTGGAACTTTGTCGGCCACTGTAAAGGTATCGAGGATTCCTTGGTAGGTAAATAAAAAGGAATCTCTTGGCTTGAGAGTGCAATTCCACAGAAAGGTGCCGGGCTCAAAAAAGTTAAAATATTCGGTGTTGGTATTTTTAGGATTTTGGACTCGAATAGCGATGGCGGTTTCTAAAAAATGCGGTTGAGTAATACCCGTGGCTCTTGTGCAATAGGCGACTATTGACTCATTGGGTTCAAGGATAACTTTGACCACTTGACCCTCCGGTGCTTGGTTTTGAATAGGTACTACGTAATTATTATCGCAACTTGACAGCATCAAGCAGAAGCAAACAATTATATATAGGTACCAGTTTTTCAAAATTTTAGGCTGTAACTAATTTGGGGTAATAATGGTAGTAAACTTGTTTGTATGAAGGCTCTGTTACCATTGTTATCGTAACCAACATTAATAAAAAACGGATTTTTTCGATTGTACAAATTGTAAACACCAGCACTGAAAGTATGTGTGAATCGATGTTTATTCCATGTCCATTGAGCATTGACATCTAATCTATGGTTAGCCAGACTTCGTGCGTTATTTCGATCGCCATAAATTAGAATTTCTTGCAATGGGTTATCAGGTGTGGGAGACAAATAGGCACCGATTGGAAGTGTGTAAGCAAATCCGCTGTTATACACCCAATTAGCAGCTAAGCGAAAAGAGTTGCTAATTTCGTATATACCAACGAAATATAAATTATGACGTCTGTCATACCGCGCTGGGAAAGCCTTTCCATTATTAAGTTCTACAAAAGTTCGAGTGTTATTCATGAAGGTATAGCTGGCCCAGCCAGTAAATTTCCCACTGATTTTTTCCAATAAAAATTCGGCACCTTGCGTATTACCAGCACCTTGTGTAACGGTTTCTTCCCAATTTAAAATGGAAGAAAGGTAAATGGAATTGTCTTTATATTCTAAAAGATGTTGAAATTTCTTTAGGAATAACTCCGTGCTAAATTGCCATTTGGCTTGAGTGTGGGTGTATCCTAAAGCAAATTGTTGTGCCGATGATGGTTTAAATTTCGTAGTAGAAGGCACCCAAATATCGGACGGTAGGCCGATGGCTATATTGTTGAGTAGGTGGAAAAATTGGATATTCTGTGATGCGGATATTTTCAACCAATGTTTGGGGTTGAAGCGGTATCGTATGCTTGCACGTGGTTCAGGTAAGAGATAAAATTGTTTGTCGCCCATGTTGAAGTAACTTCCTCGAATTCCCATATCAATAAATAGATTTTTGGATGGGGAGTAAAGAGAATGTAGGTACCCAGTGAATTCAGGTGTTTGTACTTGTTTTTCGCGATAGATAATATTTCGATCTATACTGTCAATTTTAGTTATTATCTGTCTGTTTCCTGGATCAAATTGGTGTAGAATCGCTTCGGAACCTATTTTAATGGTAAGGGCGGGTGAAATTCGTTTTTCGATTTTTAATTTAGCAGCGAGATCTTGAATACTATTACTGGTTTTATAGGCCGAATAGTTGTAAATATTTGATATTGTGTCTGATTTAAATCGAGCGGAATAGGTGTAATCGTTAAAAATTGTGTAGCCGTAGGTTGTAGTGTACGCATTGAAAGTAATCCGATTTCTAGGATTTGGAGATAATTCCCATTTTAGTGCAATTACGTTATTTCCCCAATAATTACTTTGTTCATTTCGTTGTGCGATGTAGGCATCTTTTTTTTCTGTCCCATTGCTGTTGATGAATGAAGCGCGATCTAAATTCTCGAAAGCGGAAAAGGTTAAAACACTTTTTGGAGAAAACCGATGGATTAACTTAACATTGATATCATGAAAGGTGTAGTTGTTTACGCTGTTGGAATCGTTTTTTAAAGCATTGGCAATGGGTTGTGCCATAAAATCGAGCAAGGAAGTTCTGGCGGCAAAGACAAAGGTGGTTTTATTTTTAATGAGTGGGCCTTGTAATTGGATTTTAGCGGACATTACACCTAAACTCATACTGCCTGACAATCGGTTAGGGTTTCCATCCAAACTCTGAACATTTACAGCACTTGACAATCTTCCGCCGTATTCTGTGGGTAGGGTACCGCGAAAAAGTTGGGCACTTTTTACAACATCGGAGTTAAAGGTTCCAAACAATCCGTAGAGATGGTAAGGGTTGTAAATGGGTACATCGTCTAATAGGATTAAATTTTGGTCTGGAGATCCCCCACGTACGTACATTCCTAGCATTCCTTCGGATCCACCTACAACCCCTGGGTTCATACTTAGGGCTCTTAACACATCGGATTCCCCGAGCAGGGCAGGCATCTTCGCCAATTTATTACTGCTAATATTAAATTGATCACTAAAACCTTTGGATACAGCGGTTATCGGGATACCTTTACTGGTGTTTTGGTTGATTTCGATGGTTGGTAATGGTTGAGATTTGAATTTTAAAGGAATCTCTAATACATAGTCTCGTGCTTCGATCAGTGTATCGGTATAGGGGTCAAATCCATCGTAATAAACAGACAAGATTAGTGTGTCATTTTCGAAGGGTAATTTGAATACTCCAAAATCATCGGATAAACAAAATCGACCATTTTTTAGGTTACTAACATAAGCTTTCACTAAGCGTTCTTTGCTTTCTTCATCGATAACACGACCCGATACTGTATATTTTTTAATGTAGTTGGGTGGCATCAATTCCTTTAATATCACCGAACCATTGAAGAGTTCGTAATCAATTCCATATTGGTTTAAAAAATCAGAAAGTGCGATGGACGCTCGTATGTTCTGATAGTTAAAATTGATTGATTTATTGCTCGGAATTAGTGCAGTATTATATTGAAAAGTTGTACCTGTTGCTTGTTCGAACTGTTGGAGCGCTTGTTCGAAATTATATCCTGAATAACGTACTTTGATAGAACGATTTAACGGATTTTGGGCTACAAGGTTGGCAGTAATTAGACAAAAAAGGCTAATAATGATTCTTAAGGTTGATCTAGTAAAAAGCAACATGAAAATCCGCAGCAATAAATCGGCCATAATTGGTCGATTAATAGAGGATTTCATTAGGCTAACGGCGAGCAAGGTTGTTGTTGGGAAAGAGATTTTTATTTGGTGCCGGGGTTATTATCGGCGTAGCTAAACACTTTTTTTAAAAGATCCGTATTTCTGTTAGTTAATGAAGATCGCAAGTTATTTTCTCTTTCGGTTATTTCTGTGAACAACGCGGTGGTTGCGAGGTCTGTTACGTAGCCATCAAGATCGGGATTAATATCTGATGATAGCCCGAGTAAAAGTTTATTTTTATTAATTGTTGAAATAATGGGTTTCCAATAATTGGTAATGGAAACGGCATCGAGGGCCTGTTTTACTTCGGGTTTGAATGCGGCGGTTAATTGGGATTTGGTTGTACTGGAAAGATAACTGGTTGCTGCTCCATTACCCCCGGTAAGAATTTTCATAGCATCATTGAATGACATAGAAGTTATTGCGTTTACAAAGATGGGGGATGCTTTTACCATGGCATTTTCGGCCCCTCGATTCATGGCTTCAATGGCTTTGTCCAATTCTTTTCCGATGGCGGCATTTAGCAGTGCATTTCCTCTAATTTTTTGTTCTACGTTTTTTACTTCGGGAGGTAGCGGTATCATCCGCATTGGATTTTGATAGAAGGCTCCGGCAGTATTTAAAGCAGAGACACCAGCGCTCACTCCTTGTTTCAGGGCTTCTTTTAAACCGTTGGCGGCTTCATCTTGGGTAAGTGCAGGGATTGCAGGTTTTGTTGCTGCCATTTGTGTTGCTTGTTTGGCTGCGTTTTCCAGTTGAGCCACGTTAATATTGCCGCAAGAATTTACTAAAAGAGCGGTTAAGATTACTGCATTAAGGGAAATATAATTATTTGATACTTTCATAAAAATTGAATTTTTGGGTATTTGTTTTTGGTTTAAGTTAAATTTCTCAAACCTAAACGAATTTCGCTTAAAAGAATCAAGTTTTAGACCAATTCTAACAATTTGTGGATGTTTTGCAGAACGCGATCGAAATCAGTTACTTTGCAGAGATTATTTTTTAATTAGGAATGTACGAATTTCACGGCGATAAACGATATTATTTCAACATGACAAAGCAAGTAACGGTAAAGCATATTTTGCCGTATTTGCAGCGGCATTGGAATTTCCCCTCTGGTATGCGTGTATTAGAAATTGGATGTGGTGAGGCAGGAGTTTTACAGGCATTTACAGATTTGGGATATTCTTGTACAGGTATAGAATTGGAGGAAAGCAGATTAGAATACGCTCGTGAATATATGCGAGATGAATTATCATCTGGAAAGGTTCAATTTTTGAATAAAGATATTTACGATGTTGATCCTGAAAAGGATTTAGGTAGCAAGTTTGATTTAATCTTGCTCAAAGATGTAATTGAACACATTCCTCATCAGGAGAAATTCATGCCTCAGTTGCAGCGTTTTCTTAATCCCGGCGGAGTGGTGTTTTTTGCATTTCCCCCTTGGATGATGCCTTACGGTGGACATCAGCAGGTCTTACCCGGTAAAATCGCTAGCAAACTGCCTTATTACCATTTACTTCCTGGAAAATTGTATCCTTGGACCTTGAAACTCTTGGGTGTAAATGCCAATGGTATAGCCACCATGGAAGAAATTCGTAGCACAGGAATCAGTATTGAGCGGTTCGAACGGATAGTAAAAGACAGTAAATTTCAGGTTACGCATAGGCAATTCTATTTGTTTAATCCTATTTATGAATACAAGTTTGGGATAAAGCCGAGATTGCAAATGGGATTGCTTACAAGAATTCCTTGGTTACGAAATTTTGTAACGATGGGTATGTATTATATTGTAAGCGCTAAAAATCATTAGGAAATAATAGACAAACCGACTACTTTTGCTAATCAGGTGGTATTATGAGACATTTAAAAACCCTTTTATTAATCGGTGTTGTATGTTTATCTGCAACGCAAGTGGAAGGCCAGTCTAAGAAGCGTTTCAAGGGCAAGCCCATTGAGTTTGGCGTAGCATTAGGGGCATCCAATTACTTGGGTGATTTAACGCCTTCGATTGCTGTAAATGAGTCTCATTTGGCGGGTGGATTGCTTTGCCGATTTAACTATTCTGATTTTATCACATTGCGTGGTAATGCAACTTTTGGACAGATTTCGGGAGATGATAAAAACTATAGTTCGGATGCTTTCCGTCAGCGTAGAAATTTGAATTTTCGTAGCAATATTGTTGAGTTCAGTGGGGTAATCGAATGGAATATTGCGGGTTTTGGAGAAACAACGCGTGAGCGTCCAGGAAGTCCTTTTTTATATGCAGGGTTAGGAGTATTCAAATTCAATCCAATGACGAAATTTGAGTACATGCCTACCAAGACATTAAATGGAGTTCCAATTCATGATCCCCAATTAAAGCAATTTGACGGCAAATGGATTGAATTGCAAGTATATGGAACGGAAGGTCAAGAAACTACCAAGTATAACGAACGGAGAAGATACTCATTGACGCAAGTGTGTGTTCCGGTGGGCTTCGGTTATAAAAAACAGTTGGATGAGTTTTGGGCAGTTGGTTTGGATATGGGCGCTAGAATAACTTTTACCGATTATTTGGATGATGTTAGTTTGACGTACGTTGAAGATCAAATTGTAGGTGGTAATAATGGTTTATTAGCTGCGGCATTGGCCGATAGAGGACCGGAACTGGGGTATGAGCGTTTTTACAACGGAGATCCACGTGGTACTTCAAAGGCTAACGACATGTATTTGTTTTTGAATTTAACTGTAACCCGTAAAATAGTTGGCGGAAAGACAGTTTGTTTTCAGTTTTAAGACTAATTTATCGTAACTAAAATAAACGAAAACAACGTGTTTTCGCGTTATTGATTATTGATTATTTTGATTGCAATTCAACGCACAACCACATTAATAAGAATTTGGCTTTTCAAGTCCAATTTTTTGTCGTTGTTACTATTGGGATTTGCTTTGTTGGGTAATCATAATAGGGTAGTAGCACAGAAATACTTTTCTGGAAGAAACGAATTTGGAATTGGTTTTGGCGTTTCTAATTACTATGGAGATTTAAGTGCGGGTTCGCGCTTTGAATTTAACACGGCACATTTTCATCCATCGGCAGCCATTTTTCAGAAATATAATTTCAGCAGTTATTTTTCATTGCGCAATCAGCTTAGCTTTTTGGAAATTAGCGGTACATCGAAGGGAATAGCTGGGTTGGCGTATCAAAATTTGAATTTCAAATCCAAGATTTACGAATATTCTCCATTAATCGAGTTTAATCTACATCCGTTTGGCACTAATATTCGGGATGGTTGGGCCACTCCTTACGTATTAACTGGACTTTCTTTTTTTCGATTTGACCCCACAAAAATTGACAATGAGGATATCCGCTTAAGGAATCTAAATACTGAGGGTCAAAAAAAGTCATATAGTCTGTTGCAAGCCTCTTTGCCACTAGGAGTAGGAGTAAAGATGATGTCACCACCTCAACGCGGCAAAGGCTCAGTAATTGTTGGGCTTGAGGTTTTATGGCGAAAGACATTTACCGATAATTTAGATGACGTAAATAGCAGTTATGGGGATTATAAATCGATGAAAGAAAACCAGGGATTATCATCGGCAGAAAATGGGCATGCTCAGGTTCAAGAAGGCAATCCAGTCTTACCTACGGGAACGATGCGAGGGGATACTCATTTAAAGGATTGGTATTATTTTGTAGGTTTCAGCATATCGTATCGATTTACGCCGTTAATTTGTAGATAAATTGATTTTCTTGTGTCTGTTACAACTTCTTTCGCTAGCCAAATAAAAAAAGATAGGATTCCCGAACATGTTGCTATCATCATGGATGGTAATGGCAGGTGGGCGAAGAAAAAAGGTCATTTACGAATTTTCGGACATAAGCATGGTGTAGGAGCGGTTAGGAATGCCTTGGAAGCTGCGGTAGAGATAGGAGTTAGGTATTTAACGGTATACGCATTTTCTACGGAGAATTGGAGTAGGCCTCGGATTGAGGTAAATGCCTTGATGGAATTGTTGGTGGATACTATCGAGAAGGAGATTCCAACCTTTATGGAAAATGGTATTCAGCTTCAGGTGATTGGAAATGTAGATCAATTGCCGGGTACTTGCCAAGCTCAATTAGAGCGCGCCATGAAAATTACGGAGAACAACAATAAGTTGACGTTAATCTTGGCGTTGAGTTATTCTGGTAGATGGGATATAATTGAGGCGGTAAAAAAGATCTCTGAATCGGTTAAGGCCGGTGAGTTACAGCCAGAAGACATCAATGAGTCTGTACTCAATACGGCATTAAATACGGCTAAGTTTCCCGATCCTGATTTACTGATACGCACCAGTGGAGAGCAACGAATAAGTAATTTTTTATTGTGGGAAATTGCTTATTCGGAGATTTATTTCACTCCCGTATTGTGGCCGGATTTTACCAAGGACGATTTTTATAGGGCAATCATCGATTTTCAGGGTCGAGAACGCCGATTTGGAAAAACAAGTGAGCAAATTGCATAAGTGTTTAAGACATTCAAACATATTGGGTTAGTTATTTTAACTTCGTTTTCGTTAACGATGGGGTATTCGCAGCGATTGGCGGACAGTACTTATCGCAATGCGGAGGCCATAGCCTATGATTTTATTGAGCCAAAAGAATACGTTATCCGAAATATTCAAGTTAACGAAGTGAATGGCAGACCGGTGATGAAATCGCAGGTAATCTTCTTTTCGGGATTATCGATCGGTCAACGAATAAAAGTCCCAGGAACGGACATTTCAAAAGCCATACAAAATTTGTGGGCAAGAGATTATTTCCGTGATATACAGGTGTATTTATTGCCGTTGGAAGGGGAGGAGGTTATTGTTCAATTCCGAGTTCAGGATCAACCCAGATTGAATGGACATCGATTTATTGGATTAACCAATGCTCAGGCGAAAACATTGAAAGAAGAGGTTGATTTAAAAAAGGGAATGTATATCAACCCAAATTTAATCAATCGGTCTATCGAAAAAGTTCTGAAATATTACCGAGAAAAAGGGTATTACGGTGTACAGTGTACGATAGATAGGAAACAGGCTTATAATAAAGATTCTTCGGAGATGGTAGGGTTTGAAAACTTTGATTTTCAAATTATTAAGGGTCCGAAGGTAAAGGTGTATGATTTTTATTTTCACGGTAATGAGTTGGTTTCGGATAAAGAATTGCGTTCCAAGATTAAAGGTGTAAAACGGAGTTTTCAGAAAATCAATATTTTCAAATCGTCTAAATACATCGAGTCTAAGTTTGCTGAGGAACGAGATAATATCATTAAGTATTATTTGAGCAAAGGGTACCGCGATGCCCGTATTATTACCGATAGTGTACAGTTAATTAGCGATAAGCATTTGGTTGTGCATATAAGTTTGTTTGAGGGCAGTGAATATAGAATACGAAATATTACGTGGAAAGGTAATATGAAGTACAGTACGGGTTTGTTGGATACGATCCTAAATATCAAAAAGGGCGATATTTTCAATCAGTCTTTATTGGACGAAAAATTAAACAATCCGGGTGGACAAGGTGGATACGATGTACAGAGCATGTACATGGACGATGGTTACCTGTTCTTCCAATTGATGCAGGTTGAGACGGGTGTATATAATGATAGCATCGACTTGGAAATTCGAATCAATGAGGGTCCTCGTGCTACGATAGCTTCTGTAACGTGGAAAGGAAATACCAAAACCAGTGACCGAGTGATTCAGAGGGAGATTCGTACGAAGCCCGGAAATACGTTCTCGAGAACGGATATTCAGCGCACGATGCGGGATTTGGCGGCATTGAATTTGTTTGATCCTGAGAAGTTGGGGGTAGAACCTAGGCCAAATCCGGAAGACGGAACCGTGGATATTGTTTATACATTATCCGAAAAGCCAAGTGATCAAATTGAATTAAGCGGCGGATGGGGCGGCGGCGGATTCAATCCGATGCTGGGTTCATACAATACCAATCCTTCCTTGATAGGAACGGCGGGTATCATGTTGAATAATTTTAGCAGAAGAAAACTAACTCGACCTGAAACATGGAATCCAGTTCCAACGGGTGATGGTCAGAAATTGAGTTTACGTGCTCAAAGTAGTGGTCCAACGTATCAAGGTTACACATTGGGTTATACCGAACCTTGGTTTGGAGGAAAGAAACCCAACACGTTGAGTATTGCATTATTTCATCGTGTAAACGGGTTCGACTTTTTACCCAAGGACCATCCCAATCACCGAGCCTTTTTTAACACAGGAATTGAGTTAAGCTATGCGAAGCGATTGAAGTGGCCAGATGACTTCTTCAATTTGCAATATGCATTAAGCTTTCAGCGCTATCGTATGCAGAATATGGACGGAAGCATGTACAGTTTCCCTGCAGGATTTAGTGGTGTTAGTTATAATCCAACATTCTCCGTTGTTTTGGTAAGAAACTCCATTAATGAACCCATTTATCCTACATCCGGAAGTAATGTAACATTAACGGCTCAAGCCACACCTCCATTTAGTTTATTGAGCAAATTGGATTATTCGGAGTTATCACCTAACGAAAAATATAAATGGGCGGAATATTATAAGTTAAAAGTTGATGCCGAATGGTTCACCCCGATTTACAAGAAAATGGTGTTAATGACCCGTGCCAAATTTGGTTATTTGGGCATGTATAACCGGGATTTGGGTACAACGTTCTTTGAGCGTTTCCGTGTAGGTGGAGCAGGTATGTTTGGTTTTAATTTAGCTGCGATGGAGATAGTTTCACAGCGGGGTTACGATAACTTTACCATTTCGGATGCAGCTATGGGCAACCAGTCAGGTGCTCCAATTTATAACAAGTTCACCATGGAATTACGTCAGGCGATAACCAATTCCCCTACAGCTACGGTGTATGCCTTGGCTTTCTTAGAAGCTGGTGATGCATGGAGTAGCATGTTAAAATACAATCCTTTTGAATTAAAACGTGCGGCTGGCGTAGGTATTCGATTATTCATGCCGATGTTTGGTTTAATTGGGTTGGATTGGGCGTATGGGTTTGATTATCGCAATGTACCTGGTAGCAGCAGTAAGCCAACGCAAATCCACTTCTTTATAGGACAGCAGTTCTAGTGATTTGCTGCCAGCGAACGCAATAATGTGGTCTTTTCCCTTTTGGGTAATTTCTGTTAAATAGTGAACGAGTTTGTATGGATATGTTAATCCATAAAGATAAGGCATTGGAGGTTAACCGTGTTAGAACGGTGGTTAAATTCGTTAATTAAAAATCGAATTTTATACCTTGTGCTAAGGGCAACGAAGAACCATAATTGATGGTATTGGTTTGTCTACGCATGTAAGCCTTCCAAGCATCGGACCCACTTTCTCTTCCGCCTCCGGTTTCTTTTTCACCGCCAAATGCGCCTCCAATTTCCGCACCGGAAGTACCAATATTTACGTTGGCAATACCGCAATCGGAACCTCTTACCGAAAGAAAGGCTTCGGCTTCTTGTAAATTATTGGTAAAAATTGCGCTGGACAATCCTTGTTTTACCTTGTTTTGGATGGCTATTGCTTGATCTAAATCTTGGTATTTTAGTAAATATAAAATGGGCGCGAAAGTTTCTTCTTGTACGGTGTTCATATTTGGAGACCCTTCACAGATAGTTGGAACAACATAGCAACCGCTTTCGTATTGGTTTCCCATAAGCACTTTGTTACCATAAAGAACAGTTCCACCTTCGGCTTGTAGATTGCTTATTGCATTTTGGTAGTTCCTTACGGCATCGGTGTCTATGAGAGGCCCAACATGATTGGATTGATCCAAAGGATTACCAATTTTCAACTGGGCGTATGCCTTACACAATTTTTCTTTTACAGTTTCGTAAATGGATTCGTGGATGATGAGTCTACGAGTTGTGGTACAACGCTGTCCAGCAGTACCCACGGCTCCAAATAAGATCGCGATTATTGCCATATCCAGATTCGCTTCTGGAGTTAATATAATAGCATTGTTACCACCTAATTCTAAAATGCTTTTACCCAATCGAGCTGCAACTTTCACAGCTACTTCCTTACCCATTCGGGTGCTACCGGTGGCACTTACTAGGGCAATTCTGTGATCGGTACTCATGGCTTCGCCTATTGTCCTATCGCCCTGAATTAAAGAAAAGATACCTTCGGGTAACTGATTGTTTATCAATACTTGTTTAAGTATATGTTGCACTGCAGCAGCACTTGCCGGAGTTTTTTCGGAGGGTTTCCATATGCAAACATTTCCACAAATGGCGGCTAACATTGCATTCCAACTCCAAACTGCTACAGGGAAATTAAAGGCACTGATGATTCCAACAATTCCAAGGGGATGCCACTGTTCGTACATACGGTGATTGGGTCTTTCGGAGTGCATAGTTAAGCCGTGTAACTGTCTGCTTAGTCCCACCGCAAAATCGCAGATATCGATCATCTCTTGCACTTCACCCAATCCTTCTTGTAGGCTTTTACCCATTTCGTAACTCACTAAGGCACCGAGATTATCTTTGTGTTTTCGAAGTTCATCGCCAATTTGTCTTACAATTTCTCCTCGTTTTGGAGCAGGCATATTGCGCCATGTGAGGTAAGCATTTTCGGCACTTTCAACTACCGTGTTCCATTCTTTTTCGGTTGATAAGGAAACGGAAGTTATTGTTTTACCATCCACAGGAGATTTAATAATTCTGGTAGGATTTGTATCGGCAATAATCCATTGGACACCGGTGCAAGCTGCTGCTAGTTTATTGCTAATTTGAAAGGATTCTAAAATTTGCTGGATGTTTTGCATGTGAAATGGGATTTGGGGAGTTCCTTAATTCAAAGATAGTTAATCTTTGCGCATAACGAGATAAACGCCGGTAAGTGAGAGTAGGAGACCCACTATCATGTTCCAACGTATGGGTTCTTGATCAAATAAGCCCCAAGCAACGGCAACAACGGGTATAACGAAGGTGTTAGTGGAGGCTACCAAAGCGGTTGTGTGTTCAATTAAATAATTAAACAACATCATGGAAATGGCACTACCGATGATACCTAAAATCGACATAAAACCGAGGGCTTTCCAGGCTTGAGTATATTGCAATAGTAGTTGTGGATCGGTTGGTTTGTGGAATGGGTTTCCATTAGGCCAACAGTGCAGAATATCGGTTTTGTACAATACAAAAGCATATGCGATTCCCATAAAAAAGAAAGGGAAAGCGGTTTTTGCCATAGGCGGAATATGGGCTAATCGTGTTTTGATTAAATTAATGTTGTACCCATACAATAATGAGCCGCCCAAACCCATAAATGCTCCGGCAAGGTTAATGGACATATCTTTATTTCCAAGGAAGGTAGGACCTAGTAAGAAAATAGCTCCTATGATTCCAGAAGCAACTCCAAGGATGCCATTTTTATTGATAACACTTTTAAATATTAGGGCACCTACAATTAGGGTAAATACCGGGGTAAAGGCATTGAGAATACCGGATAAACCGGAGGGAATTAATGTGCCGGCGGTAGAAAACAAAAAAGCGGGAATGGCATTGCCTACAAAGCCCGTAATAACAAGAAAAAAATAGTCTTTGGTTGAAATGAGCTTTTGTTGATTTTGGTTAACGGATTTACTTCCAAACGCATAACGATAAACCCAAGGACTAAGAAAAATACCGGCTAGAAAGAGTCGTAGTCCGGCTACTTGTATCGGAGTAAACACCTCTAAGCCTCGTTTCATCAAGATAAAAGAGCTGCCCCAAATGGAGCCAAGAAGGATAATTAAAAACAGGGGTAGCCAGCTGAATTTCACGATTGCAAAGGTAGGTTACGCTTAGGGTTTTTATTCAGGTGTTTGGTTTAGGAAATTGAATTGTGGAAATTTGTAGAATATGCAAATGATTTCATCATCAGAAAAGTTATGTTGGCGGTTGATTCGATTGACTTGCTTTTCGTTGGTGTTATTCCATGGATTGATTTCGGGTTTCAGTGATTTACAAGCTCAAGGATTGGGAGAGATAAAAGCGGGGGAACCGATAGGTTGCGAGGAATCAATATGTAAGCAACGATTGGTTTTTTCGGCAAAACGAGGGGTTCAGGGTCGCTCCAATTCTGGAGTTAAACATGGGTATCTAATTGATTATAATCGATTGCAGCTTTGGGTAAACCCTCGCGTTGGATCCACGTTGCGCGGGATTACGAAATTTGGGGTAACGGTACTGGGTGACCGGGATTCATTGGGGTTTGATTTGGTTTCTGGTATGCAGGTAGATTCTGCTTGGGATAAATCGGGCAGATTATCCGTTTTACGATTTGGTAATGGCGGTTATGTTACCAAACCTGGGGGTTGGACGGGTGGAAGTAGGGATTCATTTTGGGTTGCCTACAGCGGAAATCCGGTAAATGGTGGTGGATTTGGATATTATGTATTAGATAATCATAAAACGGGTCCGGTGATTCATACATTGAGTCAGCCGTATGGTGCCCAATTTTGGTGGGCTTGCAAGCAATCTTTGCATGACAAGATCGATTCTTTGGATGTTGAAGTAGTAACGGATACGGGGTTGCGAGTAGCGAGCAACGGAATGTTGGTAGTAGAAGAGGCTGTAGACGCGGGTAAAAGTATTCGTTATGTATGGAAGCATCGGTATTCAATTCCTACCTATTTGGTGGCGGTTGCAGTTACCAACTATGCTCGTTTTTCGGATACAGTAACATTTATTGATGGCAGGCGAATGCCAGTGGAGAATTATTGCTTTCCTCAATTTTTGAGTACTTGGCAGCGGGATGCCAAAGGCATTCTGCCGCAATTGAGGATGATGGATAGTTTATTTATTCCCTATCCATTTGATAAGGAAAAGTATGGCCATGCACAGTTTACTTGGGGCGGGGGAATGGAACATCAGACGATGAGTTTTATGGTGGATTTGGGTTGGGATTTGATGGCGCACGAGTTGGCCCATCAGTGGTTTGGGGATTATGTAACTTGTTCTAACTGGGGGGACTTGTGGTTAAATGAGGGGTTTGCAACTTATATAAATGCATTAGCGCATGAGTTTTTGCGTGGTGATAAGAGCTTTACGGATCGATTAAAGGGGATGCGAGATGATGTTACTTCACGCGATTGGGGTAGTGTTTATGCCAGGGATACATTGAATGTTGGGGTGTTATTTAGTGGTCGATTAACTTATAATAAAGGAGCTTGGGTGTTGCATATGTTGCGGGACAAGGTTGGGGATTCCGTGTTTTTTGGGGCTTTACGGAAATATTTAATTGGAAGAGGCCGGGGCGATGGCTTTGCAGATCAAGATGATTTCCGAGGATATATGGAACGTGAGTTTGGCCACGGATTGGATACATTTTTTAATGAATGGATTAACGGGGCTGGTTTTCCGTATTTGAAGATTGATTGGAAACAACGTAAAGGCAAGGTGATGGTTAGGATTTCACAGCGTGCTTCAGATCCCAGTGTTCCCTACTTTCACATGCGGGTACCTATGTTATTCTGGGGAGAAGGAAAAACATTGGAGCGAGTGTTTTACTTGAACGATTCGGTTCAGGAGTTTGAATTTATTCCTGGTTTTGCAATGGCAGGTGCGGAATTTGATCCTAGGACACGGGTGTTGGCCAAGGCTCAAGTAGGTGGAATGAATTTAGATGCCTTACAGGAGGATGTATTTGCTATTATGCCCAATCCGGCCATTGGAAATCCTGTGGTTGTGGGAAGAAATAGAGGTAAGTTTGATGTAGAATTATTGGATGTTACCGGTAAGATTCTGTGGAAAGGCGAGGATGTTTCTGGTGGGGAATCTTATTTTTCAGTTCCTACCTTGGGCTTATCACCTGGTACCTATTTTATTAGGATAAACAATCAAAATTTCGTATATTCTCTTCGCTTTCTTAAACAGTAAGATTTGTGAAGTAGAAGATTGAACTAAACGTATTAATAATTTGTATATTTGATAGATTATATTAAAAATTATGAGTAATCGTTGGATAAAGAGTTTTTTTGGTGGACTATTGGCCCTAGGTCTTTCTATATTTATAAGTGCTTGCGAACCGGATCAACCGCCTCAGCCGCCAGCAAAAAAGGAAACTAAATTAACGTTAGACTTTCGAATGAAGTGGGAAGGGAAAGAGGCATTTATTCAAATTGGAGAGTACACAAACAAGTTTGGTGAGGTATTGCAAGTAGTTAATTTGAGTCAGATGATTAGCGACCTAGCATTAGAACGTGAGGATGGAACCTGGTTGGTATTGGGTGATGGGTTTCAGCATTTTAACATTTGGGGAGGAAGAACCAAGTTTGATTATGCCATTCCCGCTGGAAAGTATAAAGGGTTAAAGTTAAAAATGGGTTTGGATTACGATATTAATCATGGAGACCCAGCGGCTTGGCCTACCACGCATCCATTGAGCACAAATGTTACTAGTTTGCATTGGGGTTGGGCTGGTGGATATATATTCCAAGCCTTGGATGGACGATGGAAGAAAACTGGTGATGTTGATTTTACTAAGACATTTAGCTTTCATACTGCAACAGATAATTTCGTTCGAAATTTCTCCATGGCATATCCTACATCTGGTTCTGAAGTTTATTTTGAATTAAAAGAAGGTCAACAGTTGGTACTATCTTTGGAATATCATTTGGATCAGGTTTTGGGAAATCGCGAAATGGCCGCAGGCAGTGTTTCGCATAGTTCCGGGACCAACGAAGTAAAGTTAATGCAATCGTTGTTGGATGATATGACTAACAACAAGGCATTTCGCTTAGGAATAGTAGAATAAGTAATTGATCATGAATGCATTGGTATTAGATTTAAGAAGGCTACGTGGTTTGGTCTCACTGCTAATATTGTTGTTTTCTGTAAGTGGTTGCGAAGACAAACCAGTTGATCCCAATAAGCCGGTTTTTAAAACCACGTCCGTAGATCCGGCGAGTATTTTCGATAAGCGACTAGGACCAATTCCTATATTACCTGCAGATAATCCATTTACAGAGGAAGGGATTTCATTAGGTAGAATGTTGTTTTATGATCCTATCTTAAGTATAGATAGTACCATTAGTTGTGGAAGTTGTCATAAACAGGAATATGCTTTTGCCGATGGTCCAATAGCATTGAGTAGGGGTGTATTTGGATTGGTTACCCACCGGAATACGCCGCCTTTATTCAATTTGGCATACAACAAAAAGTTTTTTTGGGATGCGAGGCAGAATACGTTGAGGGAGTTGGTATTTGAACCGATTCAGGCGCACAATGAAATGGCGATGACTTTGCCATTGTTAGACAGGCGGTTACGCCGGTCTCCTATGTACAAGGATGCATTCTTGAAGGCGTTTAATGCGGAGCCTAACGTGTTTGATATGAGTTTGGCCATGGAACAATTTTTATTGAGCATTGTAAGTTATCGCTCTCGCTTTAACGAGTTTTTCCCTGGTAAGTTTTCTAAATTAACTCCGGAAGAAGGTCAGGGTGCATTGTTGTTCAATGCGCTGGTAGACTTTGATTTAGATGGGAATGTAACGGGAGCAGATTGTTTCCACTGTCATGGTGATAATAAAGCCCAAATTCAAGATCCTACGTTTGGTGGAATAGCCAATAACGGTTTGGATTTGGTATTTACCGATAAAGGATATGGTGGAATCACTGGAAGGGCTCAGGATATGGGTACCTTTAAAACTCCGTCATTATTGAATATCCAGGTAACAGGTCCGTATATGCACGATGGTCGATTTAAGACGTTGGATGAAGTAATTGATCACTACAGTGAAGGTGTGAAATTTAGTTCACCTAATTTAAATCCGATGATGTCGCACGAAGGCAAACACTTGAATTTAAAGCCAGCTCAGAAAGCAGCGTTAAAGGCATTTATGTTAAGTATGACAGATACGGCGTTCTTGAACGATCCTAGGTATTCGAATCCCTTTAAGAAGTAGGGAAAGCGGTAACATTTTGAAGAATAAGTAAATCAGCATCTTTGCAGAAGTAAGGTAAGCCGTGAAATTTTATTTTACGGTAGTGAGGGTTACAAACCGAAATACTGAATGAAGCGAAACAGTGGATGAAGCGAAATATTGGACGATGTATTAATAACCGAGAATAGGGCTGAGCCAGCGTTCTGCGGTTTGGGTATCTTGCCCTTTTGCCGTTGCATAGGCTTCTACTTGGTCTTTTGCAATTTTACCTAATCCAAAATATTTGCTTTGTGGATGGGCAAAATACCAACCGCTCACGCTGGCGGCGGGTAGCATGGCCATGGATTCCGTTAATGAAATACCTGCAGTTTCCGTTGCGTTTAGGATTTGGAAAAGGGTTTCTTTTTCGGTATGATCTGGACAGGCCGGGTAACCTGGTGCAGGTCTTATCCCTTGATATTTTTCGCGAATTAGATCTTCGTTGCTTATATTTTCTTCGGTAGCATATCCCCAAAATTCGGTTCGAATTTTTTGGTGTAATTTTTCAGCAAAACTTTCAGCTAATCGATCGGCAATTGCTTTAGCCATGATGCTTTGGTAATCATCGTGGTCTGACTCAAATTTAGAAACAATTGCGTCCAAGCCAATTCCTGCAGTAACTGCAAAACCGCCGAGATAATCAATGGCTTCATCAGCCAAGAAATCCACCAAACTTAGGTTGGGAATACCTCCTGCCATTTTCCTTTGTTGTCTTAGAAAATGAAAACGTTCTAAGGAATTAACTTCGTTTTGTGCATCTTCAACTGAAGTATAAAGGATACAAGATTCACCGGATTTACGCGTTGGTAAAATGAACCATGCGCCTTTTGCCTTTAACGAATTATCTGCAGCAATGGTATTTAGCAATGCTTGTGCGTCTGCTAACAGTTTTTTTGCTTCAACACCCACAACCTCATCGTCCAGAATTGCAGGATATTGACCAGCTAATTCCCAAGTTTGAAAGAAGGGTGTCCAATCAATTGTCTCAATTAACTCACGGATGGATAGTTCAATAGGGAAGATACCAATAGTTTTGGGTGTAACAATAGTTCCATCGTGAACCCAGCGATTTTCTTGGGCTTCGGTAAAGGATATTAGATCTTTGGCACTTTGTCTTTTGGCATGATTTTCAGCCAATAATTG
>JACCDM010870913.1_pt1 | contig 20865 bp, 19 predicted proteins | sample 7445851 | NCBI WGS metagenome assembly JACCDM01 (sample SAMN15323438, study PRJNA562643) | freshwater metagenome | isolation source: river surface water | place: USA:Blue River Watershed | collected 2017-08-16
CTATACGTTAGTGGATTAGCACATTCAGAGCTGCACATGCTGAAAGAGATGTTACCACCACCGTAAGCCCACAATTGTACGTAGATGGGTGTTCCGGCAGGCTGATTCACGGTGATTTGAGGCATCAAACCTGGTCCCGTATCATCATCACAATCCAACAATGTATAGGTATCTGTTGCGGCGTTGTAAGTATATGCTGCCATTCCAGCATCCACTGTTCCAGAGGGATTCAAAAATAAAACCCCTGTGCTGGGAACATTGATCAATACCCAAACATCGGGTTGTTGATTTCCGGCCCAACTGGGATTGTTCGCGCATCCGGGACCGCCAGGGTTGGCAGAAGGGGTATATACTCCAGGGTCAACATTGATGGAAATACATCCAGTTGTTGGATCCTGTGTAAACGCTCCGCTGGGTTCATCTTGCGCCCAAAGTGAATTTGAAATGCCTCCACAAAAAAATGTGGTGAATAAAATCGAATAAACGAATATCGAAATGCCTCGGTTTTTCATACACTGCGAATATAACTTAAAATTAAATTTCACATCGTAAATTGATTACAATATCAGCTTCGAGTTTTGCCCAAAACATGAACATTATGCAAAATTTACCTTATTTCTTACAAGACACCACCCATGCGCAATTTGTTGCATGGCAATCCCATCAATATCAGCGTGAAAAGGGCTACTTGGCATTCATGGGCGGTCAGTGCATGATTCACCCGATGAAAGATGGCCGATGGCATGTGATGAATGGCCCTACCCACCGCTGGCAAATTGTTGAGCAGTTGGATCTGTTTGATTGGCAAATTCTCAAAGCATTTTGTGGATTGACGGAGCAGGAACAACAGAAAATGAGGAGCTTTCTTACGCAAAAATGCCAGAATTTTAAAGAAGTGCTTTTGCATCTGCCTCAAAACAACGTCACTTGGAAGAATCAATTTCTTACTCATTTTTCCAAGGCGCAACAAGAATGGGAGGCTTGAGGAGGGAAACGCATAAAGGGTTACCTTTGTCCATTCAAGAATGGGGTACATGTCGCAAGAAAGAATCAAAGAATTGTCGTTGTTGTTGCATGAGCACAATCATCGCTATTACGTATTGAATCAGCCCACCATATCTGATGAGCAGTTTGATGCTTGGATGAGTGAATTGGAAACGCTTGAAGCTTTTCATCCCGATTGGCGTTTGCCCAATTCACCTACGCAAAGGGTGGGTTCGGATTTGTCTCAGAAGTTTGAAAAGGTAGCGCACATTCGCCCCATGTTGTCCTTGTCCAACACTTATTCCGAGCAAGAAATCATCGATTGGTTGCATAGGGTCCTGGAAGGCTTGGGCAGATCACAGATCGAGTTGGTGATGGAATTGAAATACGATGGGATAGCCATTTCATTGTTCTACGAAAGCGGTGTTTTGGTCCGCGCATTGACGAGAGGGGATGGAACGCATGGTGAGGATGTTACCGCCAATGTTCGGACTGTTCGAAACATTCCTTTGCAATTGAGTGGCAATTTTCCGGAAGCCTTCGAAATGAGAGGAGAGATTTTCTTACCCAAAGCTGATTTTGAAAAGATGAACCAAGAGCGCGCGGCCCTCGGTATGGAATTGTATGCCAATCCAAGAAATACAGCCTCTGGGACATTGAAACAATTGGATAGCCGTGAAGTAGCCAAAAGGCCGCTGCGCGCCATGATGTATTTTGTTCTTGCCGACGAGAAATTATCCGATACCCACATGAAAAACGTGCAAAGGGCAGGTGAGTGGGGATTTCCAGTACCATTGGAAACCGAGAACAGAATAAGAGTGGTTAACACCACTGACGAGGTCATGTCCTTCATTCATTTTTGGGACAAGCAACGGGCTCAACTCCCTTTTGATATCGACGGGATTGTTATAAAAGTCAATGAAGTTCAGGCGTGGGATGAATTGGGAATGACGGCGAAGAGTCCCCGTTGGGCCATCGCATACAAGTTTAAAGCTGAGCGTGTTTCAACGCGATTGGAAAAAATAACCTATCAAGTGGGGCGCACCGGTGCAATAACGCCAGTGGCCAATTTGCAACCTGTTTTTTTGGCCGGAACTACAGTCAAACGTGCATCATTGCACAATGCAGATCAAATCGAAAAGTTTGACATTCGCGAAGGAGATTGTGTTTGGATTGAAAAGGGAGGGGAAATTATTCCCAAGGTTGTTGCTGTGGATTTGAGTCAGCCCAGAGGCAGTGTGGATGTTCATCAATACATTACATGTTGTCCTGAATGTCAAACTCCGTTGGTTCGAGAGGAGGGTGAGGCACAGCATTACTGTCCCAACGCGGATGCTTGTCAGCCACAGATGATTGGACGTCTGGAGCATTTTGTTTCAAGAAAAGCCATGAACCTCGAGGGCTGGGGAACGGAGACATTGACTGCATTCTTCAAAGAGGGATTGGTAAAAAATATTGTGGATTTGTATCAATTGAATTTGGATGAAATGGTGGGTTTTGACTACGCCGTTTGGGATGAAGGAAGTCAAGAAGTTCGCAAGCGTTCCCTGCAATCCAAGACGATTGAAAATTTGAAGAGCGCTTTGGTATTGTCCAAGGAAGTTCCTTTTGAACGGGTTCTTTTTGCTCTGGGTATCCGTCATGTTGGAGAGACAGTGGCCAAGAAATTGGCACGTGCCATAGGCAGCGTTGACCAGTTGATGGTCGCATCCAAAGAGGATTTGCTTGCTGTAGATGAGGTAGGAGAAAAGATTGCTGAGAGCATCGTTCAGTATTTTCAAATTCCAGCACATCGCGATTGGATGGAACAATTAAAAAGAGCAGGATTGCAAATGGAATCCAATCACCAGGATCAAATGCAATCCAATCGATTGGCAGGCCAAGTATTTGTAGTGAGTGGAGTATTTGATCGATATGGTCGGGATGAAATCAAGGGATTGATTGAGTCGCATGGGGGTAAAGTGAGTGGCAGCATTTCCTCAAAAACGAGTTATGTTGTGGCCGGTAAAGAAATGGGTCCTGCCAAATTGGAAAAGGCCAAATCGTTGGGCATACCAATTATTGGAGAGGCTGAATTGGACGAAATGATTGGTGCCTCATGAAGTTGTATTATCACAAAGGAAAAAATTTTGGGGATCAACTCAATCCGATGATCTTCGATTACTTTCTCCCCAACTTTTTTAACAACAAAGAGGATGAATCATTGTTCGTGGGCATAGGATCATTGATCGGTTTGGTCTCGCGTTTTCCTCAAAAGAAAATCGTTTTCTCTTCAGGTTTGGCTGATGGGGATGCATCAACCTACGGACCTGTTCCCGAGGATTTGTCATCTTTTGATTTTGTTTGTGTTCGAGGTCCGCTTACTGCGCAGCGATTGGGACTGGATCCAGAATTGGCCATCACGGATGGTGCCATTTTGTTGGCAGCCATGCCCATCCCTTTAACGAGAACAGAAGAGGTGATCTCCTTTATGCCGCATGCGGGAAGTGAGCATTTTTTTGATCATCAAAAATTAGCAGATGCGTTGGGCTGGCAATTGATCAGTCCCACAGAATCACCAGATGAGGTTTTGCAAAAAATGATGCGTTCTTCATTTGTGGTCACAGAGGCCATGCACGGTGCAATTGTGGCCGATAGTCTGCGTATTCCATGGATTCCATATGTTGGTTTTTCAACCATCAATGCGTTTAAATGGAAAGACTGGTGCGCCTCAATGGAATTAAACTATCAGCCATTGGTGTTGAAACCTTATTTTGATACAAACAGGATGAGAATGTGGATGGATGAAAGATTTGGTCAAAAAGGAATGAAGTGGCTGATACCATTGGCCATGCCAATCGCCAACGGTTGGATGAAATGGAGGTGGAGAAAAAATTTAAAAAGTATGCAAGGTTGGGGGGCAGCCGCCAACGTTCAATTGAGCAAGGAAGAGATTTTTCAAGACCGTTTGAAGTGCATGTTGGACAGGGTCAATTGGGTAAAAGAGAATAAAAAACAATGGGAGCTGTAAATAACAAAGAGAAAAAGATTGAGGCATTTGTCCGCTTGATGGAGATCATGGAAGATTTGCGCGCCGGATGTCCGTGGGATATGAAACAAACATGGGAATCGCTGCGGCATTTGACCATTGAAGAAGTTTATGAATTGGGTGACGCCATACTGGATAATGATGCGCAAGAAGTAAAAAAGGAATTGGGAGACATACTTTTGCATCTTGTTTTTTATGCCAAAATCGCAGAAGAGTCCAAGGGATTTGATTTGGCAGATGCACTTCAGCACGTTTGTGAAAAACTCATTCACCGTCACCCACACATATACGGAGATGTTATGGTGAGCGACGAGGAAGAAGTTAAAGCCAATTGGGAGCGTTTAAAGTTGAAAGAAGGCGCCAAAGGGGTTTTGGCTGGTGTGCCCAAATCGCTCCCCGCCATGGTTAAGGCTCAGCGCATTCAAGAAAAGGCGAGAGGCGTTGGATTCGATTGGGATCATCCAGATCAAGTATGGGACAAGGTAAAGGAAGAGTTAGAAGAGTTTCACCAAGCGTGCGAATCGGAGGATGATCAAGCCAAAATGGATGAATTGGGGGATGTGCTTTTTTCCATCATCAATTACGCCAGATTTGTCGGGCTCAATCCTGAAGAGGCCCTAGAACGCACCAATAAAAAATTCATTCGTCGTTTTCAATTTATGGAAACCAAGATGCACGATCAAAACTTGTCTTGGGATCAAATGAAATTAGTGGACCTCGATGTTTTTTGGAATCAGGCCAAGAAAGAGGGATTGTAATTTTACAAGGCGTTTAATCGATCAACATATTCCCGCATGCCAATCGTTGCCGGTTTAGCAATGGTATTGAACGTCGCGGGAAGGTGGGCTGGTATTTTTGGATCGATAATCCAAGTCTCTGCGTTTTTTGGGGCAAATTGAATCAAACTGGCTGCGGGATACACCAATAAGCTTGTTCCAATTACAAGAAAAATATCGGCTTGTTCTGCAAGGAGAATGGCTTCTTCTAACATGGGGACTTGTTCTCCGAACCATACAATGTGCGGGCGCCAATGACCACCTGATGAAGTAGTTGTTAAAGTCATTGTCTCTTCTGCCGGCGCGATACAATCATGTTGGATGGTGCATCGTTTCTTGAGGATCTCGCCGTGCAAGTGCAGCACGCGTTTGGATCCTGCACGTTCATGCAAATCATCAATGTTTTGCGTGATGATGAAAACCTCGAAAGTTTTTTGAAGGTCAGCAAGTAACCGATGGGCTTCGTTGGGCTGAGCTTGGATTACTTGCTTCCTGCGCATATTGTAAAATTCCAAAACGAGTTCGGGATCATTGTTCCAGGCCTCGGGTGTGGCTACATCTTCAATGCGGTGGTTTTCCCACAGGCCATCGCCATCCCTAAATGTTTGTATGCCACTTTCAGCGCTTACGCCAGCGCCCGTTAGAACGATTAGTTTTTTTTTCATCGCAATGAGAAATAGGCTATTCCAGTTTTGACCTCCCAGTCGACAATCTCCCAACGGATTAGTTTGGCCAATATTTTTTGGGTGGTTTGTCTTTTTAGTTGAGCGCTTTTGGACAACGCACTGAGTGATTTTTGACCCAATTTGAGTTCCGATATCAATAGTTGTTCTTTTGCACTATAATAAAATTTCTCGGGTCGCAATTGTCCCTCCATTTTCCAAACCTCATGTATGACGGCTGGCGCCACAATATTGCTGTCATGATCACGCAAATAAGCTTTCCATTCACCTACTATGTCCTCACACAATGTAGGTTTTGCTTCTGCTTCAGGGACATTGACTTCCAATACAAACCGGTCGTCCACTTTCCAAGTTTGATAATCCAAGTGAACGGGAGGTTTACAATATTGGTGAGCAGCAAATTGCATCATATGAAATTCCTCTTCAGGTCTTATGCCAGCAATTGTTCCGTTGTCTTTTACACCAATAAGTATTTTTCCGCCAATCGTGTTGGAAAAGGCAGAAATGGTCTTTGATATTTTTCTGGCTTCGTCAATACGTAGTTTGAAATCTTGTCGAATGTGCTCACCTTCAGCAATCCACTTTTTTATGTAGGGCACATTGGAAGGGGTGGGCATGATTATTCACAGTAAAGGGAAAGTAAGGTGATGTCGTCTATTTGTTCGTGGGCGCCCAAATAATTTTTTATTTTTTCACTCAAATAATCTGGACCTTTATCAAAGAATCCGGGCTCAAGAATCCACTTCTCAATGCCAACCCATTTGATCCTTTTGTTGTTTTGTCCGCCCATTAAATCCAATAAACCGTCGGAGAACAATATGATTCGTTTATTGGTCGCATTGAAGTGACCAATTTCTACTTCCGATTCATGCGCAATCATTCTAAAGAAGCCTTTGCTTTTGGAAATGATTTCAGTCTCTTGGTTTTGGAGCAAGACGATATTTGAATTGAAATTGGCATATTGAACATCATTGGTACTAAACTCAATTTTCAATATGCAAAAATCTACCCCAACACTTTCTAAAAACTCTAATTTGTCAATGTGAACTTTGCTTTTTAAGCCAATAATGATTTCTTGAGCAGCCGCTTCAATATCGATGTTATCCGATTGGCTGAGGAGGTATGATTTAGCGATGTCTATGACCAATACACTGAGCAATGCGCCCGCCAATCCATGTCCTGTGCAATCTCCTTGCAAGATGTAGCCGTAGTGTTGCGTTTTGTGCACCCAGTGAAAATCACCACTAATGACTTTGAGAGGAGATTCATATAAATAGGTGGACTTGATTTCAGGACTAAGAACTTCCAAAGACGGGACAAAAGCGCTTTGTATCAACTTGGCATATTCTAGCCCCTCCAAAAGTTCGCGATTTTTTTGCGCCAACTCTGCTGTTCTGACATTAACCAAGTTCTGCAAATCTTCATTGAGCAAACGCAATTCTTTCTCTTGGGCTTCCAATCGACGTTCATTGTCGTAGGCATGTATGGCTTCAAGTATGGTCAACTCAAGATCTTTGGGATACCAAGGTTTTTCGATAAAGTGAAAAAGACCGGTATTGTTAATGACATCGGCTACCGCTTTTACATCTGCCTGTCCTGTCAACATGATTTTTTTACACTTCGGGATGATCTGACTAACTTGTATTAAAAGATCACTTCCCTTCATGGGATACATGAGATAATCGCTGATAATAAGAACCAACTCAGACTCAGCTGCAACCATGCCGTGACAGGCGTCTAGAGCGCTTGCGGCATTGTCCAGTGCAATCAAAGTGATGTCTTCTGGAAGAAATCGCTTCAAATGATTAATCAGCACGTTGAGGATGATGGCGTCGTCATCTACTGCAATGATGTATCTCTGGTATTTACTGAACTCACTCATGCGTTAACCCTCACTTTTCTCTAAATGGATTTTCATGTCTTCGATTCCTCTGCGGATTAAACTGACCATGTGGTTGCCATGGATTGGTCCATCTCCCACAATTTGATCGTCCACAATGAATGCCCTAAAATTTTCTAGCGCAGCTAGCGCTTCATCCATTCCCATATTGTGAAGATTCGGTCTTAACTCATGCAAGCGCGCACGAATCACTCCAATGTTGTGCTCTTCGATGGCCAGACTCACTTCATTGGCAATGCGTGTTCCCTCACGAACAAAAAGTTGAACGATGCTATTCACTACAGCTGGATCTTCTCCGACCAAATCCTTGATGCGATCTAGTCCAAAAGATGGTTCAGAACTGGATTGAGGTTTCATTGTGATTGTGCTTTTATCCCTTCTACGATAATGTTTGGATAAAGTTTGAATGATTTCCTCTTCTTCAAAAGGTTTTACCAAATAATCATCCATTCCAGCATTGTGACATTTTACTCTTTCTGACTGCTGCGCATTGGCCGTTAGAGCAATAATGGGTAAAATGATTCCTTTGGATCGCATGATCTTGCAAGCTTCAATACCATCAATGGTGGGCATTTGGATGTCCATTAAAACCAAATCAAAGTGGTCATTGCTGATGACCTCAAGTGCTTGGATACCATCGTGCGCTTCTGTTACCAAAACGCCATGCCTTTGAAGAAATGCATGCGCAACAGCACGATTCAGGGCATTGTCTTCCACCACCAATACACGCATTCCGCTGATGTTATTGTGTTGCGTGTTGTTTTGCTGATGGGATATGGGGATTGCTTCTATGGATTTTTTGAAAGGAATGGTGAGCAAAACGCTTGTCCCATGATGCTTTTTGCTGTCAATGAAAATGGTACCACCCATCATTTCAATGAGTGACTTGGTGATGCTCAGTCCCAATCCAGAACCGCCATACGTGCGTGAGATGGTTTCGTCTGCTTGAGAAAATTTCTCAAATACGTGTTCTAAATAAGAAGGGTCCATTCCCACTCCGGTGTCACTTACTTGGATGGTTGTCAAAATGGACTGATTGTCTTCTTTAACAACGGTCAATGCTACGTCTATTTTTCCAACTTGCGTAAATTTGGTGGCATTGCTCAATAGATTTAAGATGCATTGTTGAATCCGAATATCATCTCCCATGAGGAAAGGGAGCTGTTGATGCGGTTGTATAAATTCAAATTCTAATTTCTTGTCTTTGATCTTATCCGCAACCAAGATGGCTGCATTTTCGATGACTTCAACCAATGAGAACGGCCTGTTTTCAAGGCTTAATTTGCCTGCCTCCAATTTGGAATAATCCAACACGTCATTGATAATGCTCAATAGGGTGGTGCTGGCAATTTGAGCAACATTGATGAACTCTTTTTGCTGGGGGGTGTTGGCAATCAATTTCAGTTCTCTTGTCATTCCAACAATGGCATTCAATGGTGTCCTGATTTCATGGGACATATTGGCCAAGAACTGTGTTTTAAATTCAGCGATGGCTTCAGCTCTGTTTTTATCCGAGAGCAACTGTTCCTCCAGAACTTTTTGTTTGGTAATGTCCCAATGAATTCCAATGGAACCAATTTCATTTCCTTCTCGATCAAAGTTGGGAGCACCACTGACCAACCACCAGCGACGCTCTCCTTTTTTTGTTCTGATGCACAGTTCGTAGGCGTCAGAGTACCCTTCCTTTCTTTTGTGATTGATGGATTTCATCATCTCACGATTTTCATCGTTGAGCAATAGCCCACCTGCATCGCGACCCAATAACTCAATCAAGGAATAGCCGCTCATTTTCGAAAAGCTGGGGTTGGCTTTCATAATCACTCCCTCATGATCCACTTCTAACAATCCCAATTGAAAATTCTCAATGATTCGGTTGTATTTTTTTTCCATCAAGAACAATCGCTCTCCCAATTCTTCGCTTTGTGTAATGAGTTGTATGGCAATCCATTGAAAGCGTTCACCTTGATGATGCAAGGGAACCGTTGTCAGGGTGACATCATTGTATTGAAACCTAACCGGATTTTTAATACGAATACTTCCACTGCTGTGATCATCATGAATTTGACTTTGTATCAATTCATGATCATTATGCAAATCAAGGAACTCATTCAAACCCATTCCAAACCAAGATAAATCCAAATCTTCTATCGCTGATGGGTATTGGTAGTTGTAATAAAAAATAACCTCTTGTGCATCGTTCAAGGCCATACACAACTCTGATGTATTCGAGTCTGCGGATAAGGGCACATCTTCAATAAATACAACCCTGCGCCGATTGGCGTTTGCTTGATAGATACATTGATAAGGCTCTCCGTTCAGTCGGCAATGTGGAATAAGTTGGGTTTTTGAATTTGGCTCTTCCAATAAAATAGTATTGCACCAATCTTCAAAACCCAGCCCATCAATATTGAATTCGTTCCATTCACCCTTTTTTGATCCATGCGTCAATGAATCAAAGTATAAAAACTTTGGATACTTGGCGTTGATATGGATTAACAAGCTCATCGGTCTAAGGTGAATGGTCTAAGATACGATGATTGTCGGTTGTTGACCAACAATTATTGAAAGAACTTCGTCAATTCTTCACTCATCGGTTTAACAGCACTGCCAAAATGTTGCATCCATTTGCCTTCGGGTGAAACCAAAATCTTGTTGAAATTCCAACTGATGCTCGCATCAGAAACACCGTTGAGTTGCTTCATGGTTAGCCACTGGTAAACGGGATGTTGATCTTTTCCTTTCACATCAATTTTTTCGGTTATTTGAAAGGTAACCCCATAATTTTTGGAACAGAATGATTGAATTTCTTCTGCATTGCCGGGCTCCTGTCCCATAAATTGGTTGCATGGAAATCCAACAATGACCAACTTATCTTTGTATTGCTCTTGCAATTTTTGTAAATCTTCATATTGAGGGGTGTAGCCGCATTTGCTGGCCACATTGACACACAGTACATATTTGCCTTTGTAATTTTGGAAGTCGATTTTTTGACCATCAATGCTTTGAATGGTTAAATCGTGAAAGTTCATTTCTTGATTGGAAATCATTTGTTTGGGTTTTTGCCACCTGCTGCGGAATGCCAATAAAGAGGCTCCCAGCATGACGATGATTAGTACGAATAAAATTCTCATATTCTTTAAACCGAGAGAAGAAGATTTTGTTCAGAGGATTGTCCTTTTTTTGACAAAGTGAGCTGGATTTCCAGCCCAAATTTCATGGGATGGAATTTGGCCTTTGATGACACTGCCCGCAACAATGACGCAATGTTCCTCCAAATGGCAACCTGGAAGTAGGGTGGACATGGCTCCAACCCACACGCCGTCACTGATATGAATGGGATGTAAGGTCAAGTCAAAATGAACTTTGTCAAATCGGTGATTCCCGACGATGCATACTACCCCTTGGGATAGACAGCAATGACTACCAATATGCACCGATGCGATGTTATCGATCCAAACGTTTTCTCCTAACCAAGAATAATCACCCATGTGGAGCATCCACGGATGTTTAATGCTTACACCGGGTTTGATGACACAACCTTTCCCAATTTGAGCTCCAAACATTCGGAGCAATCCTATTTTGAGCGAACTGAAAGGAAGAAATGACCGAATGAATAGGGCGTTTATGAGATGCCAAATAGACCTTTTCCAAAAAGGACCAGGCTGGTAGTGGGGGTTCTGGTATTGCGATAAATCGACTTTCATCAAGAAAGGAAACCTTGATCAATCATCTCATGCCTGAGTTTTTCGCTAGTATCATGGCTCACAGGAACCAATGGCAGGCGCAAATATTCTCCACATATATCCAATTGTGAGAGAACCTCTTTTACGCCGGCCGGATTGCCCTCGATAAAAAGCAATTTGATGATGTCCAGCAAACGATAATGAATGGATCTTGCATTTTCGAAGTCTCCGTTCAAGGCATGTTTGACCATTTCAGAAAACTCCTTTGGAAAGGCGTTACCAACAACGGAAATCACACCATCCGCTCCCGCAGCAATGAGGGGAAGGGTAAGGGCATCATCGCCGCTGATGACCAAGAACTCCTTGGGTGTTTGTTGGATAACAGACATAACTTGCTCTACATTTCCCGACGCCTCTTTGATGCCGATGATGTTTCTACAGTCAAAAGCAATTTTGGATACTGTATCAGGCAACAAATTTACACCAGTTCTTCCAGGGACATTGTACAGCAAAATGGGAAGCTTACTGCTCTCAGATAAAGCTTTGTAATGTTCGAACAATCCATTTTGAGTGGGTTTGTTGTAGTATGGGGTAACACTCAGAAATGCAGTAATACCGTGGGTTTCGGTGCGTGACATTTGAGCAGCAATATCAGCAGTGTTGTTTCCTCCAACTCCCAGAACAATGGGTTTACGACCATTGTTGGTCGTCATGATGGTGTCAATAACCAATTTTTTATCTTCCTTACTGAGGGTGACTGATTCTCCTGTTGTTCCCAAAACAACCAAATAATCCGCATTGCCTGTCACAAGATGGTCTGTTAGTTTTTTGAGACCATTGACATCTATCTCTCCCGTTTTCTTAAAGGGAGTAACCATGGCTACTCCTAGTCCTTTTAATTCATTCATTTTAATGCGCTATTTCCTAAGTATTTTCTGAGTTGTGCAATGTATTCCTCCAAAGTTGGAGGGGTTTTCATGATGAGCATGAAATCCGCATAGGATTCCGCTTTGGTTGCTTGTTTAGAAACTTTCATTTTGGCTTTGCTCTCTTTGAAAAGATACAATGTCGGAACCGTGTTGCCGTCGGTTAAGTCGATCAAAATGTCAAAGTCTTCGTTTCTAAAGGCCGTGACGCGATTGATGGGTCTCAAATGCCAATTCAGATCGTCTTGCGTGAAATATCCAAATTCCAATTTCTGAGATTGCCATATCGGCAACATTTTTTCTTTGGTATTGACAAATCCCAATGCTTTGATGGATTTGATATTGGGTTTATCCTTGAGCTCTTTGCAGAAAGACCTTATTTTATTGAAATATCTTTCATCATCGTCCAGATAAAGCACTCCAATGGATGTGGCATTGTCAAAGTGAAAAGCCTGCTTGACGCGTGAAGGCTCGGGTTGCTTTCGCAACATTTGCAGACCTGCTTTGTGCTTGACTTGATCGACAATTTTCATCGAAGACAAAAATAACCAATAAAACAACAATTCGTTTTTTTACTTTTACAAATCTCGAAAACAACCGATATGGAGAATAAAAACAAGGGATTGTCTCTTTTTGCCTTAATCATGATTGCCATTGGCAGCACCATTGGATCTGGTGTATTTAAAACTCCAACCAGCATTGCTGCGGCTGTTCCAGATATTGCCTCCATGAATTGGTTGTGGATTGCAGGTGGTGTCGTCAGTATGATTGGTGCTTTGGTGTTTGCAGAGTTGGGTTCTCGCTTTGCGCATGCGGGAGGCGTATATACTTATTTGCAATCGACGATGGGCAAGTTGCCAGCATTTCTTTATGGATGGTGTCTATTAACGGTGGTGAGTTCAGGAACCATTGCTGCACTGATTGTTGTCTTTGCTGACTATGGTCAAAAGTTTTTTGGTTATTCGGATGCAATGATTCCCCTCGTGGCAGCCATCAGCATTGTTGTTTTAACTTTATTCAATACTTTTTCTTTAAAGAGTTCTGAGTGGTTTGCCAATATCGCGACAGTGCTGAAAATGATTGGTATTTTTGGTCTCATTATTTTGCTGTTGTTTTTTGGAACTAGCCCAGTGGATGCAGGTCCCGTTGTCACCACAGAAACAGGTGAATGGGACTGGGCCAAAGCGTTTGTAGGTGTTTTGTGGTCCTATACGGGTTGGCACTATGCTAGCTTTGTAAGTGGTGATGCTCAAAATCCGAAGCGTGATGTGCCTTGGGCCATGATCATCGGTACTTTGGTGGTCACCTTGATTTATGTTCTTTGTAATCTGGGCTATACCCACGTTCTTACTCTTTCAGAAATTACCTCAACCAAAACCTTAGCAGCCGATGCTGCTGAAAAGGTTGTTGCAGGGAGCGGAGTGGCAGTATCTGTGCTCATTGCGCTTTCTGTTTTTGGTTGTGCAGGATTGTACATCTTGGCTACTCCTCGCATCATTCAACAGATGTCCAAAGAAGGGGTTTTCATGGGAGTCTTTGCACATGCACATCCAAAATTTGGTGTGCCCCTCAACGCCATATTATTGCAGTCCATTTGGGCCATTGTGCTGGTATTCTATTGGGGGAAATTTGAATCATTGTATACCTATGTTACCATTACCGAATGGTTTTTCTTGTTGCTGACATGCATTGGATTTGTGGCTTTGGCAGTCAATCAAAAATTATTGGGCTCTTTCAGAATTTTGACCTTTGCTTTTTTGGCATTGCTTTTTTCGGTGGTTGTCATATGGTTCATTAGTAAAAACGCTTTGTCTGACGATCCTGCAGCGTATTTTGGCCTTTTGGTAATACCTGTAGGTGTTGTCTTTTATTACCTTTTTAAAAAATAGAAAATATACGTTATGAAAATGAAATATTGTTTTTTAAGCTTAATGTTATTGGTGGCTACCGATGCATTCACGCAAGCCAAGGAGGATAAGAAAAAGGGGCGTGATAAAAAGAAGCCAACTGAACAGGCTCCTCCAAAAAAGGAGGAAGATAAATTTTTGGATATTACCAAGAAGTGCAAAAAGATTGATGGTCTTTTTACTTTGTACCGAGATACAACTTCTGGAAAGGTGTATATCGAGATTGCTCAAAACCAAATCAACCAGGAGTTCATCTATTTCAGTCATATCGTAGATGCACCCGCGGAGGCAGGATATTTTAGAGGTTCTTATGGAGACAGCAAAGTTGTTAAGGTGGAAAAGTGGTTTGATAAAGTGGCCATCGTGCAACAAAACACCAATTTTTACTACGACCCAGAAAGTCCCCTGAGCAAAGCGAGTAAAGCAAATATCAATGATCCCATTTTGTGTGCTGAAAAAATTGAGGCCACAAGCAAGGACAAGTCTAAATACTTAATCGATGGCGACGCCCTTTTCTTGTCCGAGAAAATGCAATTGGTGAAGTTTCCTTCCGAACCAGGATCTCCATCCGTATTGGGCAATCTATCGTCCTCAAAAACACACATTACCCAAATTAATTCGTATCCAGAGAACACAGAAATCAAGGTGGAGTATGTCTACGAAAACAGCAGCCCAAAGGTGAATTCTGAATCTTTGGCTGATCCACGAAATGTATCAATCAAGTATCAGCACAGCTTCCTCAGTCTTCCAACTCCTGGATTTCAATCGAGGGCTGATGATCCGCGTGTTGGTTATTTTACCACTCAGGTGGATGATATGACCTCTTATGAGACCATCAATTACCGCGATGTTATTCACAAATGGCGATTGGAGAAAAAGGATCCTTCCGCAGCCCTGTCAGAACCAGTTAAGCCCATTACTTATTGGATTGAGAACACAACTCCAAAAGAATGGAGACCCATAATCAAAGAAGCGTGTGAGCGTTGGAATGCAGCCTTCGAAAAAGCAGGTTTCAAGAATGCGGTGGTTTGTTTGGAACAGCCAGATGATGCCACTTGGGACGCAGGGGACATTCGATACAATGTTTTGAGGTGGACATCAACCCCAGCTCCACCATTCGGTGGTTATGGACCATCCTTTGTTGACCCAAGAACAGGTGAAATTTTGGGTGCGGACATTATGTTGGAATTGGTAGCCATCATCAATCGCGTGAATGCTGAGAAGTTTTTCAAAGGCGATGGCTTTTCGGAGAATCCTTTTGGAGCTCAAAATAGAAATCCTTTTTTGTGTGCAGCCAATGGAATGAGCAACCACCAAATGGCATTGGGAAGCACCATCGCTGACGCTTTTGGAATGGGAGATGCAATGAAAAAGGAAGTGGCCAGACAGTTGATGTACCGTTTGATTTTGCACGAGGTAGGGCACACTTTGGGGTTGACGCACAACATGCGCGCAAGTACATTGCAAAGTTTTGCTGACGTAAAGAATGTGGAGAAAATTAAAAAGGAAGGTTTGGCCAATAGCATCATGGAGTATCCCGCATTTAATTATCAATTGAATGAAAAAGAACAAGCTGCTTATTGCGATGAAAACATTGGGCCCTATGATTTTTGGGTTATCGAGTACGGATATTCAACCGCGTTGTCAGATGCATCAGCGGAGAAGGCGCGATTGAAAAAGATTACGGATCGAAGCACCGAGCACCAATTGGCTTATGGCAACGATGCAGATGACATGCGCAGCCCCGGTAGAGGTATAGATCCCGACGTCAATATTTTTGATTTGACAAGTGACCCAGTTTCCTATGCCGTTGATCGATGTGAGATGGTGAATGTATTAATGCCGAAATTGAAGGATAAGTTGGTAACCGATAATGAAAGCTACCAAGAATTGGTTCAGGCTTTCGGGACAGTTGCAGGAGAGTATGCCACCCAAGTTTCAATCATGACACGTCAAATGGCTGGAGTGCACTACAACCGTGCCTTCAAGGGGCAATCTGGTGCAAGTCAACCGCTGTCTCCAGTAAGCGTGGAAAAACAAAAGGAAGCCATGAATGCTTTGAGCAAATATGCCTTTGCTCCAAATGCTTTTGATCAATGGAGTGGGGTATATGCCTACTTATTGAAACAGCGCCGTGGATTTGCGCATTTCTCAGACAATGATGATCCCAATATTCATGGAAGAGTGTTGTCCATTCAGCGCGGAGCATTAGCACATTTGTTGCATCCCAATGTTTTAGAGCGATTCTCGGATGTTGCACTTTATGGCAATAAATACTCATTGGATGTTTACATGAAGGATTTAACCCAAGCCATATTCTCCGCTGATTTGAATGGAAATGTGAATACATTCCGCCAGAATTTACAAGTAGAGTATACTTCAAGATTGATCAAAGCTTTGGACGCCAAATCACCCTATGATTATGTAGCTCAGGGCATGGTGAATCAAACCTTGAATGAAATAGACAATATGATGAAAATGGGCGCTGGTGATGCTTTGACCAAGGCGCATAGAGCCCATGTGAGACAGCTGATTTCTAACTACAGAGATGGTAAATGAAGTTAAGTTTTCTCCATCAAAAAAAAGAAGTAGGTATTCAAGTGATGTACAATCTGGCAACAGCAGGTCATTCAAATTACTTTTTTGTTGATTGTCAATGGAATGAACTAGTTTGGCCATGATTTATGTATTAAAGATTAAGAAATTTATAACATATAATTTCATCGTGATTTACGCAAATGTTCGGTTGTGAGTGAAGATTTAAAAAAAAGGACCATTAATAGTTTTAAATGGAGTTTCATCGAGAAATTCATTTCATTCGTCTTTTCTTTTCTAGTGGGTATTTTAATAGCACGTGTTCTGAGTCCCTCAGACTATGGGGTGATGGGCTTGATAGTTGTTTTTGTCTCTTTATCACAAATCATATTGGACGGAGGGTTCTCTTTGGCGCTTATCCAAAAGAAAGATGCCACGGAAGATGAGTATTCATCTGTTTTTTTCTTGAATATCCTACTTGCAGTGATCTTATATGCTGTTGTTTTTTTTCTTTCATCATTCGTAGCAGATTTCTATTCAATCTCAGGGATCACCTTACTGATGAAGGTTGTGGGGTTGAACATATTGGTAAATGCATTTTCTATTGTTCAAACAGCCAAGTTGACCAAAGAGTTGAATATCAAGTTGCAATCGAAAATTTCTCTTTTTGTTCTGTTGATCAGTGGTTCAATCGCTCTTGTTTTAGTCTATAACGATTTTGGAATTTGGACTTTGGTATTTCAGACTTTAATCAAGAATGTTTTAAACATGTCGTTGCTCTGGTGGTTCTCATCTTGGAGGCCAAAAATGGTTTTGAAATTTTCAAGTGTTTCACCAATGTTGAGGTTTAGTGGTAATGTATTAAGCCTTGGTGTTCTCGGCGTTTTATATGACAACATGTTTTCCATGATTATCGGTAAAGTTCATTCTACAAAGGAGGTGGGCTATTACTCAAAGGCCAATCAAATTCAACAAATGCCATTGAGTATTTATACATCTTCTTTAACGAAAATTTTGTTACCAATTCTGAGTGAGGCTGATTTGTCGCAGGATAGACTAAAAAGGGTGTATTCTGAGTTTATTGTTGTTTCAGCCATGATTGTTACGCCTGTTATGTTTATTATAAGTGCATTGTCTGAACCATTGGTTATTTGGTTGTTTACAGAAAAATGGAAGCCAATGATACCTTATCTTAAAATTATGTCGATATACGGAATCTTTTATCCTTTGATAGCCATTAATCTTAATTTGCTTTTGGTTAAAAATAAAAGTGGGCTTTGTCTTGCCTTGGATATTATAAAGTTTCTTTTGGCTTTTGTTTTGCTGTTTGCGGTGCGAGAAAGTGTCATTGATTTGTTAATCGGTTTCTCTGGATTTTATGTGTTCGGGTATTTTTTGCATGCATGGATTAGCAGTGATTTGATTGGATATAGAATGAAAGACCAGTTAAAGGATATATTTAGACCTTTCCTGTTTTCCTTTTTAACGTATATTGTGGTGTTATTTTGCATTGATTTTTTCTCTACAAATGCATTGAAGATATTTGTAGGTGGTGTTTTCGGTTGTGTATTTTATTGTTTGGTGAATTTTATTTTTAACAGACCAAATATCGATAGGTACATTCATGTTCTGAATACATTGCGTGCACGATAGATTAAACGTTTGAATGTTGTTTGTTAACTTGATTTTTCAATGAGAGTGGCCATAATGCAGCCTTATTTTCTTCCTTACCTTGGTTACATTGCATTGATCAAAAATGTGCAAAAGTTTGTGCTTTTGGACGAAGTTCAATTTATTCGACATGGTTGGATAGAACGAAATCGAATAATCAATCCCAGAGGGGAGTTTACCTATATTCAAGTTCCGTTGAATAAGGTAGATGGAAGAAATACCTTAATCAGACATCTAACCATTCGAAACAACGAAAATTGGAAACAAAAAATTTTAAGTCAAATCGAAGTTTATAAGAAACGAGCTCCAAATTATTATGCCATCATGGGCTTGGTAAAGAAATGCTTGGATTTTGAAGGCGAGTCAATTGTAGATTTAAACTTACATTCCTTAAAATGTATATGCGAGTATTTGGATATCAAGACTGAGATTCAAGTGTTTTCAAAAATGAATTTGAATATTGAATCACCCAATGCTGCTGGTGAATGGGCCTTAAATATTTGCAAGCGCATTCCTAGTGCAACAGATTATTGGAATCCAATAGGGGGCGTTGAAATTTTCGATTCACGTTTATATGAAGAGGCAAAAGTCAAATTGAGTTTTTTTGCTATTAACGACTATCAATATAGTCAAGCAGAATTGCCTTTTCAGCGTCATTTATCCATTATCGATGTGCTTATGTTTTGCAAAAGGGATGATGTTATTGAAATGTTGGATAACTATTGTATAACCGAGGCATAAAAAATATCGGAACTGTAAATGAGAGTGATAAACTGCAAAAGTTGGGAAGAAGTTAGCTTTCACAGAAGCGCTTGGCAGGGTTTGCAGGACTCTTTAAATGTGCCTATTTTTTCTACTTATGAGTTCCTTGAATGCTTTTGGAATAGTTTTAAGCTATTTATTCACCCCAAGTTCGGGCATAAAAAAGAATTGAATGTTTTATTTTTTTACGAAGGTGAAGAATTGGTTGCCGTGCTTCCTATGCTAAAGGTTACACGGTTTCGCAAGAAGTTTATTCCCATTCAGTATTTAGAACTTTTGGGTCAATCATTTTTCACAAGTAATTTGGATTTAATAACCAAAAAGAAAAGAGATTTCGATTGGTCAATAATGATAAATTGGATTAAAGAAAACATTCGCTTTCATGTTTTGAGTTTTCAATTGATCAATGATAATAGTAATTTATATCATCTCATCAGCCCTGATCGTTTGAAGACATACTCAGTCTCACCCATGATTGTCACAGACGGTTTTCAAGATTTTGAGGATTATAAGAAGAGAGCTATGTCCAAGAATTTTCAAAAGATTCTTAGTAATTCAACCAACAGAATTCAAAAGACAGGAAGATCATATTCTTTTGAATGGACGAATTATGTCTCAGAAAGTCATTATCAATGGGTCAACCAAATTTCAAGTTCCAAGAAAAAAGATGGTAAGTACAATGTGTTCGATTATCCAGAGATGAGACAATTTGTCGAGTCGGTTTTTAAAATTTTCAATGCTCAAATTTGCACATTGTTTTTAGATGGATCTCCTATTGCCTATCAGGTTTATTTGTATTACAAAAATCAGTGTATGTGGTTTGATTTGTCATTTGATCGTGATTATCGCGATCTAAGGCCGGGGATATTAATTTATGAAGAAGGGCTGAAATACAATTTTAAATGCATGAATATTCTTGGATATGGAAGAGACCAGAATAAAATGGGGATAGCTAATGTATTGGCAAGCGTATATATGTATAAATCACCCGGTAATATTTGGGGTAGTGATTGGTTAATGAAATTACTGGATCAGACAAAAAAATAATCATATGAATGATAAAGATTTTTGGTTGGATTATTGGCAAAAAAACGAAATTATTTTGCGGAGTCATCCCCAGAGCAAAGTGGGAAGAACCATCAATGGGCAGCCAATATCAGATGAAATGTGGAATAAAACTACAGATTATGTCTCTGGAATACTAAAGTGTGAAGCCTCACATTTTCTTTTGGATGTTTGTGCTGGTTCCGGGGTTTTTTCTGATTTTTTTTCGAGTCAAGTTCGGTCAATTGATGCAGTGGATATATCCTCAACTTTATTGAGTAATATAAGTGCGGTGAACGTCAATAAAATCGTGGGAGATTTGAGTGAGCTTGTTTTAGACCGTCGTAAATATGACCGTGTTTTGTTTTATTTCGCAATTCAACATTTCTCACTTCATTTGTTGCCCTCGATTTTAAGTAATATTTTTCAGTCATGTAAGGATGGAGCTATTGTTTTTATCGGTGATATCCCGAATGCAGAAAAGAAGTTTGTTTTTTTCAATACAGAAGAACGAAAATCGGCCTATTTCCGCTCACTTATGAACTCTACGCCAATAATAGGTGAGTGGTTTGTGAAGCAAGATTTGATTGAAATGGCAAAGTTTATTGGTTTTCGGGAGGTGAACTGTTTGGACCAGCCAGATTATTGTATTAACGCACATTATCGTTTTGATTTAGTTTTGGAGGTGTAAATATGAAATCGAAGAAGAGTTTATTGAAGCGAATGCTGTTTGTCGTGTCAAATCCTTTGATTTATTGGCGCTTGTTGTTATATCATTTGAATGTCATTTGGGAAAGAGCAATAGGTGTAGATTTTTCTCGTATTGAGCAAGCGCCAGATTTGAATTTTCAGGATAACCGATTGAATGGATATTGGTCTTCAGCCAATGGTTTTTTGGTAAATGTTATGCGGTCAATAGAAGTTAAACCGAGCGATAAAATACTTGACGTTGGTTGCGGAAAAGGC
>JACCDM010703318.1_pt1 | contig 20806 bp, 17 predicted proteins | sample 7445851 | NCBI WGS metagenome assembly JACCDM01 (sample SAMN15323438, study PRJNA562643) | freshwater metagenome | isolation source: river surface water | place: USA:Blue River Watershed | collected 2017-08-16
AGAGTCTTCCAGTGCTCGCCGGGATCACCCGGTGCACGGATGAAAATCGCTCTCATCACAGACGCGTGGCGCCCCCAGGTCAATGGCGTGGTCACCACCCTGGTGGAGTTGGTCGATCATTTGCAAGCGGCCGGGCATGAGGTGCTGGTGGTGCATCCGGGGATGTTCGAAACACGGCCCTGTCCGGGCTATGCAGAAATCCATCTGGCCCGCCGTCCCGGTCGCACCCTTGGCTTGCATCTGCAGAGCTTCGAACCCGATGCCATCCATGTCGCCACCGAGGGCCCCCTGGGATGGGCGGCCCGACGGTATTGTGTGCGTCACCGCTTGGCCTTCACCACGGCATTTCACACCCGATTCCCGGAAATTCTGAAAGCTGCGGCCCGCGTTCCCTTGTCGCTGGGGTATGCCTTGTTTCGGCTCTTTCACGCGCGCTCGCACGGCGTGATGGTGCCCACCCTGGCCGTACGCAATTTGCTGACTGCACGCCGGTTCCAGCGCTTGCGTGCCTGGACCCATGGGGTGGACGAAGACTTGTTTGCCTACCAGGAACAGGTGCAGGAGCACCCTCAGTTCGCCGGCCTGAAGCGGCCCATTGCGATGTATGTCGGTCGTATCTCCTACGAAAAAAACATCCAGGCCTTCATCGACATGCCCTGGCACGGCAGCAAGGTGATCTGCGGTGTGGGCCCACTGGAGGGCACGTTGCGGCGCGACAGTCCCGATATGTTGTGGCTGGGCCTGGTGTCCCGACCTGAGTTGGCTCGTCTGTATGCGGCCTCGGATGTGTTTGTCTTCCCCAGCCGACACGAAACCTTTGGGCTGGTGATGTTGGAGGCCATGGCCTGTGGCACGCCAGTGGCCGCATTTCCGGTGGATGGCCCGTGGGAGGTGCTGGGCGTGGAGGGTGATGACCCGGCCACGGCCAAGGGCGGCGTCTTGTCCGAAGACTTGGCCTCTGCTGCGCAACGCGCCTTGCTGATACCGAGGGCCGAGGCACGCGCCCAGTCCGAATGCTTCAGTTGGGCTGAGGCCACCCGTCAATTTGTTGACCACCTGGTGCCCGCGCGGGGGACTCCACTGCCCCAGCGCTGAGGCAGCAGGCCCCTTCAGGCAACCGACTCAGCCACCCGACTCAGGTGCCCACCACACCACCATCCAGCTTGCGAATAGCCAGGGTGGCAGAACGGGGACGCCCATCGGCGCGGAAATCCGGCCAATTGGAGTATTGGCGCGGCTTGGTGGGGTCACTGCGCTCGCTCGGGCTCTCGCCGGGGTGCTGAATGTTCACAAACACGGTGGTGCCGTCTGGCGTGCCGGCCATGCCGGTGATTTCACACCCGGCAGGGCCCACCAGAAAACGCCTCACGTCACCCGATCGAGGGTCCACGGCCAACAGTGCGTTGTGCCCCAGTCCGCTCATCTCGCCTTTGGCGATGGTGCTGCTGGAGATATCTGTCTGGATCCACAGCACGCCACGTGTGTCCACCCACAGCCCGTCGGGGCAGCCAAACGCATCGCCCTGAACAGTGCCCTGGGCTTGGGGGCGCGCTTGCTTGGGGTCGCCGGCCAGCACCAGATGGTTCCACTCAAAGCTCGCGGCATCAAAGTCACCCGACTCTTTCCAGCGGATGAGATGCCCCATGCTGTTGTTGGCACGCGGGTTGGCAGCGTCCACGCCGGGCGCATCGCCCACGCCTCGGTTGCTGTTGTTGGTGAGCGTGACATAGACCCAACCTTGGTGATCCACCTCAATCCACTCGGGGCGGTCCATCTTGGTGGCACCCAAGACATCCGAGGCCTGACGGCTTTTGATCAAGACTTCGCCGGCATCTTGGAAGCCATGAGCGGCGTCCAGCTGCTGGCTGCCATGCGTCAGAGGCAACCACTGGCCGCGGCCGTTGGCATCAAAGCGCGCCACGTACAAGGTGCCATGATCGAGCAAATGCGGGTTGGCCTTGGCCCCTCCAGGTTGCATGCGGTCGCGGCTGACAAACTTGTAGATGTACTCAAAGCGTGCATCTTCGCCCGAGTAGACCACGGCGCGGCCATCCCGGGTGAGCACGATGCGCGCAGCTTCGTGAGAACCGCGTCCCAGGGCCGTGCGCTTGACAGGCACCGAGCTCGGATCCTGGGGATCAATCTCCACGATCCAGCCAAAGCGGTTGGGTTCGTTGGGGTGACGGGTGGCATCAAACCGTGCATCGTGCTCATGCCAGCGGTAGCCCGCACCGCCGCTCCTGAGCCCCCAACGTTTGCCATGGGCATCGGGTTGGGCGGGCCCATTGAAGTAGCCAATGAAGTTTTCCTCGGTGGTCAGCACAGTGCCCCAGGGCGTGAGGCCGTTACCGCAGTTGTTGAACGTCCCCATGGGCGTCATGCCCTGAGGATCGGCAGCGGTTCGCATCAGGGGATGTCCCGCAGCAGGACCGGAAAAACGCATCGGCGTGTTGGCGGTGATGCGGCGTGCAAAGGGCGAGGGGCGCACCGCTTGCCAGCGGCCTTTTTCTTGTGTCACCTCGACAATGCTCAGACCATGCGCTGCCTGTGATTTGCGAACTTTCTCTGCCGACCAGGTGGTCATGCCGTCGCGGTGCAACAAACCGTCGTCGGTGTACTCGTGGTTGATGACGAGCAGCCCGGTACCCAGGGCAGGAAGCGGCAGGTACTGGATGCCGTCATGGTGCATTCCCAGCTGTGCAGCCTGCTCCGCTGCGGTGTTGGAGCCGTCCCATTTGAAGGCGGGCGCCTCCCCGGACAAACCCACCGGCTCACCCCAGGGCACCAGCACCTGCACGTCGTAGCCCTCGGGCACCGTCACCTCATCACGCGTATTGGCCGCAACCGATGCAAAACCCAGCGCTGCGCGAGGACCCTGCCCTGGCGTTGCGCAAGCACTCAAGCCCAGCGCCGCCAAGAACTGAGCGCCCATCGCGCCCAATCCCCCCCTGAGCACCTGGCGTCGCGAGGGTTCGGACAGGTTGTGGATGTAGGGGTTGGCGGAATCGTTGCTGTCTTCAGCAGGGGGAAAGGGGGTGGTCATGACGGTACGTGAACAATCCACAGCAGATAGCCGAGACTGTAGAGCGGGTAATTGACATTCTCGTGACAGAGGTCATTGTGGTCACCCGTCACGGTGACATCAATTTGTCATGTTCATGTCACACAATGAATCGTGTTGGGCAGACAAAATGCACCAATACCACCGTGAAGCCGCTTGTGAAACCCACTCTGATCGATCGCGACCACAGCACCCTGAATTTCAACGAGCGTGTCCTGTCCTGGGCCCGCCGCGGTGATGTGCCCTTGCTGGAGCGGTTGCGCTATTTGTGCATTGTCTCGTCCAACCTCGATGAGTTTTTCGAAGTGCGCATGGCCTTGCATTTGCGGGCCATCCAGGACCACCACCGCCAGTCAGGATTTTCACGCCAGACCTATGAGACGATTTCCCGGCAGGCCCACGAACTGGTGCAAAGCCAGTACGAGGTTTATAACGATCATCTGATCCCTGCGCTGGCCAAGGCCGGTATACGCATCGTGTCGCATGCCGACCGCAACGAGGCACAGCACCGATGGGTCAAGCGGTACTTTGATCAGGAGATCAAGCCCTTGTTGACGCCGGTCGGACTGGACCCAGCGCATCCGTTTCCCCAGGTGGCCAACAAATCGCTGAATTTCATTGTGCGGCTCAGTGGCGCGGACGCCTTTGGTCGGCACAACGAAATCGCCATCGTCAAGGTGCCGCGTGTCTTGCCGCGGTTGATCCGAATGCCCGATCGGGTGTCGGGTGGCGAAACGCTGCTGGTGTCGCTGTCCAGCATGATTCGCGCGCACCTGAAAGATCTGTTCCCCGGACGGCGAGTGGGCGATTTTTCACAATTTCGTCTGACCCGAGACTCGGATCTCTCGGTCGATGAAGAGGACGCCAGCAACCTGCGCAAGGCCTTGCGTCAAGGACTGGCACAGCGGCACTACGGTCGTGCGGTTCGGTTGGAAGTGTCCTCGGGGTGTGACGAGTACTTGTCGACCTTTTTGTTGAAGCAATTCAGTTTGCCCACGACCGCGCTTTATCGCGTGCACGGCCCTGTCAACCTGGTGCGTTTGAGCCAGTTGATCGACCTCGTCAACCAGCCGGCCTTGCTGTTCCCCCCCTACCGAGCGGCGTATCCCACGCAGTTGGTCAAAGGTCAGTCCATTTTTGAGCGCTTGCAACACGGGGATGTGCTGATGCACCACCCGTTTGAAAGCTTTGATGGCGTGCTGGATTTTCTGCGCGAAGCGGTGCAAGACCCCAATGTCCTGGCCATCAAGCAAACCATTTACCGCACCGGGGCCAATTCCGAGTTGATGGACTTGTTGCGCGAGGCGGTGCTGCGCGGCAAAGAGGTGACGGCCATTGTGGAGTTGAAAGCCCGCTTTGATGAAGAGGCCAACATCGGTTCGGCTGAGCAACTGGAATCGGTGGGCGCTCAAGTGGTGTATGGCGTGGTGGGGTTGAAAACCCATGCCAAGATGCTGTTGGTGACGAGGCGCGAGGGCCGACGTCTGCGGCGCTATGTGCACCTGTCCACGGGCAACTACAACAGTCGAACAGCCAAAGCATACACAGACCTGGGGTACATGACGTGTGACGCTGACATCACGCGTGATGTGGACCAATTGTTCATGCATGTCGCCAGTCAGAACCGGTTGCCACCCCTGCGACATTTGTGGGTCGCCCCCTTCAAGTTGCACGACCGTTTTATTGACGCCATTGAACGGGTCGGAAAAGCCGCGCAGGCGGGAAAGCCGGCGCGCATCGTGGCCAAAATGAACTCGCTCACTGATGAACGTCTGGTGCACGCCTTGATTGCAGCTGGCCAGCAAGGTGCTGAAATCGACCTCATCGTGCGAGGGGCCTGTATCTTGCCAGCCCGGGTACCCGGGCTGACCGATCGCATTCGGGTTCGGTCCATCATTGGCCGCATGCTGGAGCACACCCGTGTCTTCATGTTCCAAGCAGGTGCCGACACCGAGTTGTGGTTGTCCAGCGCCGACTGGATGAACCGCAACATGGTGCGCAGGATTGAAATTGCCTGGCCCGTGAAGGATGTCAACTTGCGCGACCGCATCATTGCCGAGTGCTTGGGCAACTATCTGGCCGACACGCAGGACGCCTGGGTGTTGCAACCCGATGGGCACTACAAGTCGGTGGCCGTCGCGCCCACTGGCAAAGCCAGCTCCAAGCGAGGTGTCAGCGCGCAGTCCACACTAATGAAGCTCTATGCAGCACCTTGAGAAGGCTGCGATTTAGACGGTCTGCAACACCAGGTTCCAGGTGGTTTTTTGCCAGGCCTGCACCTCTTCGTTCAGCAAGTGGGTGGACTGTGGGTATTTGTTGACCCAGGCCGCGGGCAACTCGAGGGTGAACTGCCGGGTGGGGGTTCCTGAGCAGCTCAGCTTCAGGGACTGGTGGTCGGGATCACGACGCGCATGACACAGGATGACAGACAGACGCAAGCACATGAGCTGCATGGCAAAGGCTTCGTCATCAAAGTCCACGTTCAATTTGCGCAGTTTGCCCCGGTGCCCCAGGACCAGCAGACTCAATCGGTGCAGTTCTGACACGGCAAACCCCGTGGCGTCAGAGTTGTCGAGGATGTAGGCCCCATGCTTGTGGTAGTCGCTGTGGGAGATGAGTGCGCCCATCTCGTGCAATTGGCCCGCCCACTCCAGCTTGCGCCTGATGCGCGTGGTTTCATGCTGAGACACATCGGGTGAAAGCTGGGTCAAGAGCTCCAGGGCTACACGGCGAACCCGCTCGGCCTGCGCGAGGTCCACCCCAAAATTTTTTTGCAAGCGCCGCACGGTGGTGGCTCGGACGTCCTCGTGCTCGTCCTCTCGCTCCAGCATGTCATACAAGACACCATGACGCAGGGCACCGTCGGCCACGTGCAGGACGTCGATGTCCAGCAAATCAAAGAGAGCCATCAGCACGCTGACGCCGCCCCCGATCACGGCACGGCGGTCCTCCTTGAGGCCCTCCAGTCGCAGCTTGTCGGCATGCTGGGCGCGCAACATGCAACGCTTGAGCCACACCAGTCCTTCGCGGTCGATGATGCCCTGGCTCCATCCCGCGACAGACAGAATATCCCCCACCGCGCCGACCGTCCCGGAGGAACCATACGCCACATCCCAGGCATTGCGGGGATACAGACTCAAGGCTTCGTCCAGAATGGCCTTGGCAGCAATCTCGGCGCGATCAAAAGCGCTTTCATCAAGCTGTCCCTGGCGGAAGTATTTCATGCTCCAGGCGACACTCCCCACCCGGTAGGACTCGGTCACGCTGGCTTCCAAGCCCTGCCCCAAAATGAGCTCGGTGGAGCGGCCGCCGATGTCGATGACCAGGCGTTGATCCTGGCTTTGCGGCAGCAGACGGGATACCCCCTGGTAAATCAGGCGAGCTTCCTCTCGGCCAGAAATCACCTCGATGGGGAACCCCAGTATCTGCTTGGCCCGAACAAGAAACTCATCTCGGTTGCGGGCTTCACGCAGGGTCTGGGTCGCCACGGCCCTCACCTGTTGCTTCTTGAAGCCCGAGAGGCGTTCGGCAAAACGCGCCAGACACTCCCAGCCGCGCTGCATGGCGTCTTCGCTGAGCAGGCGTTCGCTGTCCAGGCCGTTGCCTTGGCGGACCGTTTCCTTGAGGTATTCAACCCGGTGGATTTGCCCCAGTGACAGGCGGCCTATTTCGAGGCGAAAACTGTTCGACCCCAAATCGATGGCGGCCAAAAGGGTGTCATGTTTCATTCTGAGGAAAGCCAGGTGTCCAGTCAGGCATTGTCTACGCGCGCAAACACACTAGCTTATGACAATATGATGTCACTGGCATGACAATGCAGGGGCGAGTCGATGACACCCGCGCTCTTCGGCTCAAGGGTGCCCAACACACCCCATCTTAGTGGACGCCCAGACGCGCCAGGCTATCCATCCAGTTTCAACCAGACTTTTCCACCGGTGCAGGGGGCGTGGCATGTGACCATTGCTCCAGATAGGTCACGAGTTCAGTCATGTCCTTGCCTGTGCCATCCTGTTTGAGCGCGAACTTCCACAACTGCCGTGCCTGTGAGCCCACCCACATGGGAACGCCCAAGGCTTCACATTCCTCAATAGCCAGGCTGATGTCCTTGCAAATGCTGGAGATGGGAAATCCAAAGTCAAAAGTGCGCGGCAGGACCTGACGCACAAACTTTTCCTGCGAGGCTGCACTGCGCCCGCTGCTGATGTTGATCACATCCATCATCAACTTGGGATCCAGGCCGCCCTTGACTCCCGCCACAAAGGCTTCGGCCGTGATGGCAAAGGCGGTGGATGACAGCATGTTGTTGAGCAACTTGAGCAACTGTGCCTGTCCCGCTTCCTGACCAATGGTGAACACCTTGCCAAACACCTCCAGCAACGGCCAGACTTCATCTTGCGCAGCCTGGGCGCCAGCCGCCATGACGGTCAAGGTGCCTTTGTGTGCACCTGAGGGCCCGCCACTGACCGGCGCATCCACCAGATCGATGCCTTTCTCAGCCAGTCCTTGCGCCACGGCCTTGGCAGAGCGAGGTCCGACCGTGGACAGGTCGACGGCGATCTTGACCCGAGAGCCCGTGTGAACGCCCCCGTCTCCCAGCATCACCTCGGAATAAACCGCGGGTGACGGCAGGCTGGTGAACACCACGCGGGCTTGGTTGCAAACGTCCTGAACGCTGCGGGCCGCCGTTGCACCGGCCTTCACCACGCTGTCCAGGGCCGTGGGGTTCACATCAAACGCAATCACAGGATAGCCTTTGGCCATGAGGTTGATGGCCATGGGACAACCCATGGTGCCAACACCAATAAATCCAATTGCAGCGGGAGTGGTCATGACGGAAGCTCCGTGGAAATGAGAAATGGGTCAGCTGACTCAAGTGTCAGCCTGGGGACTGATCAGGGACATGAGGGCCTGAAGGTTGGGCTGGTTCTCGAGTTGATGGATCAAGGCCAGGCTGTCATCGAGTGATCGGGCGGACAAGCCGGAGGCCGGCATCAGTTGACGGTATTTGTCATCAATATCCGCCCAGTCAATGCCACGTGGGCCAGAGCCTCGAGGCGCTTTGCAGGTGCTTCGAATCTCCCGACCATCGAGCAACTCAAGGGTGACGGTGCCGCCATGGCGGTGAGGAAATCGGTCCGGGTGCGGCGGTGGATTAGGGTCGAATGAGACACGCGTCAACATCGCGGCGATGCGCGGATCGCGCATCTTCTCCTGGCTGAAATGATCCCAGCCAAAACGTCGATCCACCAAGGCGGACGCCACAAAATACGGCACACTGTGCGCAGCACCAATGAGGTCGTGCGGCTGCACGGCTTGCTGCGCCCACACTTTCAGTTGCGGTGCCGAGATCACGGCGCGACGAATCTGCTCGGGCGCCAGATCATGCTCGATCGCGGCCATCCAGGCGGCTTCTGCAATGGCATGGAATGGATGTGCGCCGGGAATCAATTTGACCGCCATGTCGGTCACGATGTCCCAGCTATCGCCCAGGCCTTGCGCAACGTCAGAAACGGCTTGACCGTTGAATGCGTCAAAAAAGCCCCGAGGCGCTTCGAGCACTGTCAACTCGGCTTCAAAACCGGCTTGCGCAGCCAGCGCTGCTTGCACACCCAGCTGGGCTGCAAGGCCAGCGTGGTACTCACGTGCGCAACTGGTGTCCGCAGCAATCGCCATACCACCGGCCGAAGTGGCCGCAATCGCGATGGCCTGGGCCATGTGGGCGGCGTCCAGTCCAAGCAGCCGCCCTGTGGTCACTGCACCACCAAAGATGGTGGACACCGATCCATGAAATCCCCGTTGCATACGCCCGGGGGTCAGGGCTTCGTCGACGCGTCCGGCCACTTCGTAGCCAATCACCATGGCCGCGAGCAGGTCACGTCCCGAGCTGCCGAGCCGTTCGGCCATGGCCACGCCGGTTGACGACACAATGGTGCCAATGTGCGCAATGCTGCGCAAATCACTGTCGTCCGAGGCGGCCGCATCGCTGGCCAGGGCATTGACGCGCGCAGCTCGATCGGCCGGCAATCGACCGGGCTCGAACCACAGGCTGGACGTGCCGTGCGTCACCAGTGACCGCTCAAGCTCACGGATGATGCGCGCCGACTCGATGCGCACCCCCATGGCAGTGCTTGAGAAGGTACTGGCCAGACTCATCTTGGCTCTTTCCAGCGCCAAGGCAGGCAGATCTGACGCTGACCATTGCACGGCGAAAGTGCCCAGCGTCTGGGCCAGCGTCATGCAGCCCGAACTGACGGGGTGGCTCATGCTTTTTTGTCGATGGACTCGAACACCTCACGCGCAATGCGGAAGGAATCGATCGCAGCAGGCACACCGGCATAGATACCGACTTGCAGAAACACTTCGCGGATTTCTTCGCGCGTCACGCCGTTGCGCAGCGCCCCATTGATATGCAGCTTCAACTCGTGAGGACGGTTGAGGATGCTGATCATGGCCAGGTTCAGCATGCTGCGGGTCTTGCGCGGCAGGTCCTCACGGCCCCAGACAGCGCCCCAGCAGTACTCGGTGACCAACTCTTGCAGCGGCATGGTGAACTCATCGGCGCTGGCCATTGACTTGTCCACATACTCGGCGCCGACGACGGCCCTGCGAATTTCCATCCCTTTTTTGAACAGTTCACTGTTGCTCATGTTGCATCCTTTGTGTTGCAGTTGAAAATCATGGTTGACCGGCTCAGCCCCGCACCTCGACCCCGGCCCAGGACTCGATCACTTTGACGACATCGCAGAAGTCGGCATCGGGACCACAGGCCGCGAGGGTGATGGTGAGCATCTCGCGCACCGCAGATCCCACCACCATGGGCACGCCAATGTGCTCGGCTTCTTCGACGCACAGACGCACATCCTTGTAGGCCAGCGCAGCGGCAAAGCCCACGTCGAAGGTGCGCGGCAGCACGCAGCGGGGGAACTTGTCCATGGAGGCGGTGTTGCGGCCTGAGCTGACGTTGATCACATCCAGCATCACTTTGGGATCGATGCCCGCCTTGACCCCCATCACCACCGCTTCGGACGTGATGGCCACCGCGGTGGCCGACATGATGTTGTTCGCAATCTTGACGGTTTGCCCCTGCCCTGCTTTCTCGCCCAGGAAGAACACCGGGCCAAAGTTGGCCAGGGTGGACTCGAGCGCCTCAAAGTGCGCCCGTGGACAGGCCACCATCACAGCCAGGGTGCCCTTGATGGCCCCCTGGACGCCACCACTCACTGGCGAATCGATGTACACCTTGCCGTGCGCGGCCAGCCCCTCCGCGATCTCGGCTGCGGCACGCGGCCCAATGGTGGAGAGATCAACCACCTGCTTGGCCTTGGCGCCATCCTTCAGGCCGCCGTCGTTCAAGGCCACGGCCTTGACGATGTCAGGGGTGGGCAGGCTGAGAATGACGGTATCGACCTGATCGGCGACATCCTTGATCGAATTCAGACGCTGGCAGCCTGCCGCCACCGCACGGGCCAAGGCAGCCTCGTCACGGTCGTACACAAAAACTTCGTGGCCGGCCTTCACCAGCCGGGCGCTCATCGGCCCGCCCATGTTGCCTAATCCAATAAAACCCAATGCCGGTTTGCTCATGCTGATCTGCTCCGTTCAACAGTGATGGTAAGTAAAAGGTGAATACATCTGGACGATCTCAGTTGGCTGGTTTCATCCCAATGGCCTTGACGAGGCTGGAGACCCGTTCGTGGTCAGCCTCGATGACTTTGCGAAATGCGTCGGGTCCACGCTCGTTGGCCGAGGGGATTTGGGACGCCAGTTGTTTCTCGACCCGCTCTTTGAATTCGGGGCTGTCGATCACTTGTGACAGGGCACTGGCCAACTTGTCCAGCGCAGCACGCGGTGTGCCCTTGGGGGCCACCAGGCCATTCCAGATGCGAAGATCGAATTGCGGCATGCCGCCTTCAGCAAAGGTGGGCACATCCGCCATTTGTGGCAACCGCTGCGCCGACGACACGGCAATGGCACGCACACGTTTATCGGCATGCAAGGGCATGAGTGTCACCGTTTGATCAATGATGCCATCCAGCACGCCGGACATCAGGTCAACCAAGGCGGGACCGGTCCCCCGGTATTGCACCAAGGTGCCGTCCACCTTGTTCATGTTGAGAAACATGGCCTCGGCCAGGTGCGCCGTTGTTCCTGGACCACCCGAGCCCAAGTTGACCTTGCCAGGGTTGCGCCGCATATGCTCCATGAGCGAGGGAAGATCCTTGATGCCACTGGCGTTGCTCACCGCCATGACCATGGGAACGGTGGCAACGCTTCCAACCGGCAACAGGTCGACCAACGGATCGAAACCGCCCTTGGTGTGCAGATGCGGAATGATCAGCATCGACATATTGGTGAAGTTGAGCGTATGCCCGTCCGGTTCGGCTTTCAACAATCGCTGAAAGCCCACCAAGCCTCCAGCCCCTGTGGTGTTCTCCACCACCACGGATTGCTTGAGAACCGGTGCCAAGCCCTGGGCCACTTGGCGGGCCAGGGCATCCAGCGTGCCACCCGGCGCCACACCCACGATGATCGTGATGGGCTTGGAGGGAAATCCTTGTGCCCATCCCCATCCACTGATCAGGGTCAAGCTACAGGCCAGAATGAATGTTCGCATCATGATGATCTCCTTGGATTAGCTTGTGTGGCAGGGCATCGTAGTGCGCTGCTGTATGGCGTGATTACCCATTTTGCGCATACCAGAACCTCGATTCACGCATAATGACCAACCACAATAACGGTAAGCGCCCCGCCCCATTCACCATGGAACTCGACCAACTCAAGACATTTCTCGTCGTTGCTGAGTCGGGCACTTTTTCCCGGGCGGCGATTCGCTTGTCCAGTACCCAGCCCATGCTCAGCCGCAAGATCAAGCTGCTGGAGGACGAACTGGGCACCGAGTTGTTCCATCGTACGGGCCGTGGGGTGGTGCTGAGCGAGGGCGGCAAACTGCTGGAGCAATACGCGCGCGGACTGCTGGACACCGCCGCCAGCGCCAAAGCAGCCGTGCAGGCCTTGGGTGCCTCGCCCGTTGGACAAGTCACCATCGGCATGCCCTCCTCCATCGCCACCGTGCTGGCCATTGAACTGGTGCAGGAGTTTCGCCGCGCCTTTCCGCAGGTCTCTCTCAAGGTCATGGAGGGCTACAGCGGGCATGTGCTGGAATGGCTCACGGCGGCTCGGCTGGATGTGGCGGTGCTTTACGACACGCCTAGCCTGAAGGGCAACACCCTGCGAACGGACCCGATTCTTAGTGACGAGTTGTTTTTGATCGGTTCCGACAAAGATCCTGCGCGGGTGGGCAGCGGCCCTGTGCGGGCTCAACGCCTGGCGGACATACCGTTGGTGTTGCCCAGCCGCCCGCACGGCATTCGCATCCTGGTTGATGAAGCCATGACGCACACCGGCCGACAACCCAACGTGCAACTTGAAATCGATGCCATGCACTCCATGCTGGCATTGGCCGAAGAGGGCTTGGGTTACACCATCTTGTCTTACTCGAGTGTGCGAGAGTTGGTCGCAGCCAAGCGCTTGCGATTCTGGCGCATCGTGGACCCGACCATCACGCGCACCCTGGTGATCACCACCACCAGCCAGCGTCCCAGCACCAAGCCGGTGCGCGCGCTCACCCGCATTTTTCAGGAGTTGATCGCCTCTCATGTGCGTGATGGGCGCTGGTCACCCCCAGTGGATCCGGAACAAAGCGAGTTGCCAGCGTTGGCTCGGCGCATGGTGGGTTGAGCCCCCTCCACGCGCCAGCTCAGGGCAACCGTCGTCCACGTCATCACGGCTTGGGGTAATCGGGGTCTGCGACGGGTTCGGCCCACAGCGTCTTGCCGATCGAGGTGGCCATGTGAATCATGTAGCTGCCCTCGGCCGCACCGTGCCAGTGCCGCTCATGAGGGCCGATCCAGACCACGTCTCCGGAGCGAATGGCTTGAGGAGCTTGACCTTCCAGGCAGATCCAGCCTTTGCCAGCCAGCACGTGCAGCATCTGCCCCTGCTCATGGGTATGCCAGTGGGTCCGAGCCCCCGGGGAGAAAAACACATTGTTGAGGGTCACGTTGTCGGTGGTGGGCATGATGGGGTCTGCCCACACGGCCCCCGTGAACGTGGCACCGCGTTGCTCTGACAGCACGCCTTCACTGCGTCCATGAAAAACTTTCATCCTGTTTCCTTTCTGTTCAAGATTTCAAACGTACACCGCCTGAGACGTCACCAATGGCGTCCACCACGCGGTTGCTGATCTGGTCACCGTACCCCAGCGCTGTGCCTAGGCCAAAGCAGGCCATCGGACCCGCAGCATTGAGTGAGGTGATGCCCAGGGCATGCGCCAGGTCTACATAGAGCACCACATCCTTGGTCATGAGCTTGCCGGTCAAACCGCCTTCCAGGTAGTCTCCATCCACGATGCGTGGAAATCGGTTGAGGGTGGCAAAGTTGACCCCGCTGCTGCTGTTGAGCACATCGAGCAGCCGATGCAGATCCAGTCCCGCTTTTTTGCCGGCCACCATGACTTCGGCGGTCGCGGCCAGGCTCACCGCGTTGAGGAAGTTGTTGAGCAACTTGGTGGTGTGACCCGCACCACTCTCCCCCATGAACACCACCTTGGTGGAAAAGGGAGCCAGCAGCGGTTGCAGTTGGTCCACCGTGGCCTGGTTGCCCCCTACCATCAGGGTGAGCGACCCCTTTTCAGCGGCAGCCGCTCCTCCCGAAATACCGGCATCGATGAACTGGGCACCGAGGTCAGAAAATTTCTGAGCAATGCGCTGGGTGGATTGCACGGCAGCCGTGCTGAGATCGACCACGACCTGGCCGGCACGGGCGTGCGCCAACAGTCCTTCTTGGCCTTCGACCACGGCTTCCACCACAGGGCTGTCGGGCAAGGACAGGAAAATCACATCACACGACGCCGCCACCTGGGCCAGTGAACGCGCGGGTTGTGCGCCGCAGGCCTCGGCACGACCCGGTGCACTGTCCATGCCCAACACAGCGTGGCCGGCATCCACCAGACGGCGCGCAATGCGCCCGCCCATATTCCCCAGCCCGACAAATCCAATTGGCTTGCTGCTCATCGCCTCACCCTTTCAAGCCAGCGGGGAAAAAGGCCGCTGGCGCCATGAACTGGTTTTCCACACGCGTCACAATGGGTTTCTCGGCCTCGCTCTCGGCGCGGCGGGCGATCCAGTGAGGATCGGCCTGGAAGGCATTCCACTTGGCTTCTCGCTCGGCCATGTCCTTCCATTTGAGCAAGTAGGTGAGTTCGTGGTTGTTGCGACCCACCAAGGTGGTCCAAAAGCCAATCGGTTCGATGCCATGCTTCTGGAAAAACCCCAGGGTGTGTTTGGCAAAACGCTCTTGAAGAGCCCCCAAGCGGCCAGGGGCACATTCGTACACTCGCATTTCAATGATCATGATGATGTCCTTGTGAAAAAGGGGTCGATTCGGGAGACCTCTCAACCCTGGGCGGGGTTGGGTGCCTGCTCCCATGGCACGCCACCGGCATAGGTCATGTAGGTCGCGCTGGCCGTCCAGCCCGAATCCACAGGCAGCAGAATGCCAGTGATCGCTCGCGCTGCAGGCGAACACAAAAAGGCAATGGACTCGGCGATGTCCGCAGGCGTCGGCAGGAAATCGAGGGCATGCACGTGCATCATCTTGCCCAGATCCCGCACACCGGCATCCAGCCTCGCCTGCAGCTCGGGCGTCATCACATAGGTGGGCCCCACACTGTTGACGCGGATGTGGTGGCGGCCCAACTCGGCAGCCAGCAGCTGCGTCAGGCGCGCAATGGCTGCCTTGCCCGGGTTGTAGGCTGGCAAGGGCATGGGCAACAGACTGTTGATCGAACCGATCGTGACAATGGCGCCGCCCTGACCCGCGGCCACCATCTGTCGCCCAAAGCTGCGACAGGCATGCACGGTGCCGTGGTAGTTCACGCGCCACATGCGGTCGTGCGCCTGCAAGTCCATGTCCATGATGGACTCGGTGTTGGGAATGAGCGCCGCCGAGGTGACCAGCACGCGTGCGGGTCCCAGCCGTTGCTCCAACGAGGCTGCCAGGCTATCGACCGCCTGCGCATCGGACACGTCGCACAGATGAAACTGCACCTGTCGACCCTCGGCGTTCAGTTGCTTGGCCAAGGCTTCACCACGTTCGCGGTTGACATCCAGGGCCGCCACCGCATAGCCACTGGCGGCAAACTTGCGGACTGTGGCTTCACCGATACCACGTGCGGCACCGGTGACCACGGCCAAGGGCAATTGACTCATGAAAGCACTCCTGTCATTCAAACACCATCAAGCAGCCAGCTGTAACAAGCTGGCGTGAATCGTCTCGGGCACTTCCACCACACCCTCGTGCAGTCGCCGAGCCCGGTCTCTGGCCGATCGCTCGAACGGCACGCGCACCGGCTGTTGGGGGTCGATGGGATGGGCAGATTGAACCCACTTCACATACTCAGCCACCTGGGCCTGGAAATTCACCCCAGGAGACAACAGACCCGGATCAACCATCACGATCAGAAATCCGAAGCGAGACAAATCCTGAGGAATCACGGTCGAGCCGGCCATGATGCCGAGCAACTGCACCACCAGCCCCAACCCAGCACCCTTGGCCCCGCCCCAGGGCATGAGCGCACCCTGCAGGGCTTCATGGGGATCGGTGGTGGGATCCCCTTGTGCATTGAATGCCACACCGGGCGCCAAGGACTGCCCGAGCCGACGCGCCAGCATGGCGTCTGCATGGATGATGATGGAGGTTCCGATGTCCCAAATCACCGGGGTACCTTCACTGGGAAACGCAAAACACATCGGGTTGGTGCCGAATCGACCTTCGGTGGCCCCATGAGGCGCCACCCAGGCGGTTGCATTGGACGCAATCATGCAGACCATGCCGGCGGCTACCGCCATTTCGGCGTAGTAGGACAGCATGCCGGTGTACCACGTGTTGTGCGCCGCCACGATCGAGATGCCATGGGCCTTGACCTTTTCCAAGGCCATCTCGGTGGCACGACGACCCACCAAATAGCCGACCTGGTCACCCCCATCGAGACGCGCTGACAGACTGGTCTCATGCTCGATGCGCATGGGGCTGCGGGTCAAACCCGTGCGAGCGAGCCGCTCGCTGATGCTGATCGCCCGTGCCAGGCCACCCTGGCGCAAGCCTCGCAACTCGGCGTCCATCAGATGATCGGCAATGAGCACGGCCTCGTCGGCCGTGTGCCCTTGCCGCTGCATGACCCGCTCCAACAAGGAGCGGGCTTCCTCAATGGAAATTTGCATGGATGACGTTACTTCTTGGTCCAAATCGGCTGTGCCACGGCCAGCTCGGGCGGGTACACCGTGATGGGTGTGCCTTTTTGCCACTGGATGATGGTCAGACCTGCATCCACACGACGACCCACATCATCGAACTTGATGCGACCACCCGGGTAGAACTTGGACGGGCCGCTGTCGATCTTGCGCAGGGCAGTCGCCACGGCTTCGCGGTCGGCCTTGCCAGCGCTTTCCAGTGCGTCCTTGATCACCCACATGTCGGCGTAGGTGGAGATGGCGTTTTGCGTCATCCACGGCTCGTTGTAACGCGTCTTGAGCTCGGCAATCAGCTTCTCGTGGCCTTTGGAGCCCCAGCTGCCCACGGCCAACATCAGCCCATCCAATTGGCTGGCATCCATCGTCTTGAGCATGTCCGGCTCGGCCATGACGATGCCAAACCCCACGGTCGGCAGCTTGCCCTGGCCGAGACCGAATTCGTTGAGTTTCTCGAGCAGCAACTTGGCGTCGGACACGGCCGTGGGAAGCGCGAACAGAATGTCAGGACGCGCCGTCCGCACCTTTTGAATCAAGGGCGTGGCATCGGCCAATGGCGGTGTGAAGGTTTCATCCACCACCAGTTGCAAACCCATTTCCTTGAGCAAACGCTCGCGCATGGGTTTCACAGAAGCCACGGATGCGCCGGTGTTGTCGGTCACGATGGCCACGGTCTTGGGACGCACGCCAGCCGACTCTGCGAGCTTGAGCATCACAGGCAAGGCCATCTCAGCCTGAGCCGCAGCGGTGGCCGAGGTCTGGAACACGTACTTGAAGCCACGTGATGTGATCAGGTCCGAGTACGACAGCGTCAGCATGGGCAGCTTGGCACGTTCGGTCACTTCGGTGGCGGCCAGGGTGAACGAACTCAGGTAAGAACCAGAGGCGGCCACCATGTCGGTCTCTTGTGACACCATGCGCTGGGCAGCGTTTTTCGCCTTCTCGGTGGTATCACCAGAATCCAGCACGACCAGTTTGAGCTTGGCACCGCCCAGGGCCTTGACGCCCCCGGCAGCGTTGATGTGGTCGATCGCCATTTCGGCACCCATGCGCATCACCGCACCGGGGCGGGCATACAGACCCGACAGCGGCACCAACAGGCCAACCTTGACCTCTTTGGGACTTTGGGCCTGCACCGGTGTCACCGCAGCGGCCACGGCCAGGGCCATAGGCAGCACCAGGTGTTTCATCACAGCACGGCGATTCGATTTGCTTTTCATCTCTCGTCTCCTTGAAGTTAACCGCAACAGCGGCAATACAGTGTCCGACCCTCACATCCCGAGATAGGCTTGACGAACCCGATCGTTCGAACTCAGCACCTCGTGGGATCCCTCCAACACAACCCGGCCTGCCTCGAGGACATAGCCGTGGTCAGCTGACTCCAGCGCCTCCGCCACTCGTTGCTCGACCAACAGCACGGTCAGCTGCGTCTGGCGACGAATTTCAATCAAGCGCTCAAAAATGAAATCGGCCATGACGGGCGAGAGGCCCATGGAAGGTTCGTCGAGCATGAGCAGCTTGGGCGATGAGGCCAGCCCACGTCCAATCGCCAGCATCTGCTGCTCACCGCCCGACAACGTCCCCGCCATCTGATCACGGCGCTCAGCCAGGCGGGGCAGCCAATTGAGGATCTTCTCCAAGTTGTCTTTCCAGTCTCGTCGACCGGCCTCGGTGGTGGCACCCAGCTCAAGGTTTTCCAGCACGGTGAGTGACGGAAACACCTGGCGCCCCTCGGGTACATGGGCAATGCCCAGGTGTGGTCGTTGTGAGGCGGGAATGTCTCGGATGTCCACGCCCTCAAAACGAAGACTGCCTGAACGGGGGGTCAGCACCCCGGAAATGGTCTTGAACAGCGTGGACTTGCCAGCGCCATTGGGGCCCACGACGGCCACCAACTGGCCCGGCCGAACCTGGATGGTGACATCGCGAAGCACCGGCGTGGCGTTGTAGCCCACGGTGATCGCATCGATTTCGAGCATCATGCGGCACTCCATTTCTTGCCCAGGTAGGCTTCAATGACTTTGGGATCCCGGATGATGTCCTCCGGAGGTCCTTCGGTCAGCACCTGGCCATGATCCAGCACCACGAACCGGTCCACCAACCGCACCATCAGGTGCATGGTGTGCTCGATGATGACGATGGTGATGCCCTCCGCTGCCAAGCGGCGCAACACCTCGATGAGCTCCTCGGCTTCTGTCTGGCCCAGGCCGGCCAGCGTTTCGTCCAGCAAGAGCAAACGGGGCTGCCCCGCTAACGCTCGGGCCAGCTCCATCAAGCGCAGCTCCTTGTTGGTGAGCTGTGCGGCCATGCGATCGGCGAGTGCGGACAAGCCCACTTTGGCGATCGCCTCAGTGGCGAGGTGACGGGCTTGCTCGTCAGTGTCGGCGCGCACGTAGGCCCCAACCACCACGTTGTCGGCCACCGACATCCGCATGAAGGGGCGCATGATCTGGAACGTGCGTCCCACCCCGATGGCGCAGACCTCGTGCGGTTTCATGCCCACCACGCTGCGGCCGTCTATCAGCACCTCCCCCGAACTCGGCGGGAGAAATCCGTTGAGCAGGTTGAACGCGGTCGTCTTGCCCGCGCCGTTAGGCCCGATGATGCCGAGGATCATGCCCTTGCGAACCTGAAAGCTCACATCTTCAACAGCCTTGAGCCCCCCAAACTGCTTGGACAAGCCGCGGGCCTCCAAAATGACCTCTGCCTGCAGCGCTGCATCGCGTTGCTGCTGCGTGCGCGCGTAAGCACTGTTGACCTCTGGCGCGCCCGACGGTGCACTGACCTCCTCCTGCACAGGGGATGGCGAGAGGGGTTGACGACGCATCTTGTCACGCAGCTTCCAGAACAAGCCCTCGGGAGCCGCCAGGATGACAGCTGTCACAGCGGCCCCATAAATCACGCCCTGAATGCCTGGGAGCTGAGCGCCCAACTCAGAGTGCAAGATTTCCGCGATGGGGATCAGGATGGCCGAACCGATCACCGGCCCCCACATCGTGCCCACCCCCCCGAACATGGTGACCACCAACGCTTGCGAGGACACCAGCATGCCAAACACGGACACGGGCGTCACCACCAGCAGTACCACGGCATAGAACGCCCCCACCACCCCGGCCAAGGCGGCGCTCAGGGTGATCGCGCGCAGCTTCCAGGCGTAGGTGTTGATGCCGGCTGCTTCGGCGGCTGCCTCGTTTTGCTTGATGGACAGCAGCGCCATGCCGAAGCGAGTATTTTCGATCCAGCGGGTCAACAACAGCGACAGCATCAACAAGCCCAGGGCTAAAAACGTGTAGATCCTGGGATCTTCGAACTGCATGTAGGCCGCGGGTGCTTCGCGCATCATCGGCAAGGTCACTTCCTGGTAGCCCAGCCATTCAAACACGTACAGCAAAGCCAGCGGGTACGCGAGCATGGCCAGTGCGAAGTAATGTCCGCGAAGGCGGAAGGTGGGCAAGCCCACTGCCAGCCCTGACACGGCACCCAACAGCCCAGCCACCGGAATGAGCAGGTAGGGTGAGAGGCCAAAGTGCAACTGCCCCAGGGCGGTGGTGTAAGCGCCCAGGCCAAAAAATGCTGCGTGACCAAACGACACCAGACCGGTGTAGCCACTGAGCAAATTCCACGACAATCCAAAGCAGGCCCACACCAGCACCAGGGTGAGCATGAGTTGGTAGTAAGAGTCCGTGACCAACCCCGCGAGCAAGGCATAGACCAGGCCAAATCCGGCCATGACCTTCAAGGAACGATCGTTTTGCATGGTCAAGTCCGCTCCGCGCTACGACCGAAGAAACCCTGCGGCCTGAAGAAAATGATGAGCAGAAACACCACGAAGATGGCCGTGTTCTGCAACTGCGTGGGCAGTACGAGCGTGGACAGTTGCTGCACGAGTCCGATCGTCAGGCCACCCCAGAAGGCACCGATGATGCTGCCCATGCCGCCCAGCACCACGCCGGCGTACATGACAATCACATACTCCAACCCGACAAAGGGATGGAAGGGATAGTTGGTGGCCAGCAAGCCCCCCGCGACAGCGGTGATGGCCACGCCCAGCGCAAAGGCGATGCGGTGCGCATGGTTGACGTCGATGCCCATGTAGGTGGCGGCCACCGGGTTGTCCGCCGACGCCCGAAGCTGGCGACCCAGCCTGGAGCGGTTGATCAGCAGACTGATCAACACGATACACACCACCGAGGCCACGGAGGCAATGCCGCGCGACTTGTTGATGAAGACACTGATCTGGCCGCCCAACGGCATCTCCCAGGCTGCGGTGGTGAGCGGGGTGCGCAATGCCGCCATCACTGAGCCAAAGACCATTTGCGCTGCATTGGTGAGAATCAGCGCGATGCCCAGCGTCAGAATCAGTTGCGCATAGTGCCCCTCACCATCGAGCTGTGTGGTGCGAGTGCCAGAGACTCGCGAAATCAAGGTAGCGTGCACC